>Ga0184636_1000067_pt1 | contig 23786 bp, 10 predicted proteins | sample PLM3_60_b2_FD_133164 | JGI IMG/M metagenome (GOLD analysis project Ga0184636, IMG submission 133164) | Groundwater sediment microbial communities from an aquifer in East River, Colorado, USA - PLM4_90_b2 | ecosystem: Environmental > Terrestrial > Soil > Riparian zone | place: USA: East River... | reverse complement strand
GTATAATTTTTACGGCAACTACCAGGATACGGGCGGTAATAATCTGAAACTGGGCAATAGCAATACAACACCTGTTGCAATGCCATATGCGTTCAACGGCTGGCCACTGATCGCAATCGATTCGCCGGTGACCACAACGGATGCATACAACAATGTAAAATTGAATCTGCGCATCGATGACAATATCAAGCCCATCCTTTTCTTTGAGGACCGCAACCTTCTTGGCAGTTCCAATAACGACCGCTTTGCAGACGAGACAAAATTATTAAACGGCAGCGCCACCGACTGGAGCAAGTACCAGGTCTTTCTCTTTCCCAACAATGGCAGCGGTTCATCGAGGGATAATATTTCCTATCATATCCGCCTGCAGTATTTTCGCCAGCAGTATAATGCCTCATCGCCGGCAACGGTAATCAAAAATGAATTTTATTATGAATCGCTTGTCTGCCCGGTGGATCTGCGTAACCTCGCTAATGATGGGTATACTTTCAAACAGGTAGCAGATACCAACTATAGCTATGTCAACGGATCATTGCCGGAGATAACTTCACCCTTCGGGTATGTTGCAAAAACGGGAAGCATGTGGGATACGAATAGAATAGCTTTTTATGCCAGATCTGTATTTGAAAATGACAATACCGGATTTTTTTACCAGCCGGTGCCGAATGGGGTCAAAGCGGGAATCAAATTTTCGACAACCATGCTCAGCCTCTCATTCATAAGAAATTCCATTGCCATATCCCAGCAGACTATACAGGAATCTGTTGGTGGTGGCGCATTTGAAGAAATAGGTATGATTGATATTACACATTATAACGGTTCGCCTGCCCCTGTTGAAAGCGTTCTCCTGCTTGGCATCACCAGGAATGAATTCAGTATGCTGAAAAATCTTTCCGGGTTTTCCGATAAGCACCATCGCTACATACTTATCGAGGAAGTAAGCGGTTCTCCATTCACCGATATTGACAGTAATACGTTCAGAAAATATAAATTAAAGGTGCAGGGCCTTAATAACAGCGGCCAGCGATTGATACAGGATCCCACTTCAGATGTTCATGTGTATACACAAAACGGAAAAACATTTACAAGTAAGGACTTTGCTGCAACGGAAGCAGCGGGGACGCCGTCTGTTTATTCGAGGAATTACGAAGAGAAAGTTGGTTATGAGGCCATGTACAGTTCAACTAAACGCTATGAAGATTATTTTATAGAAAGGGACAGCGCGATGAAAACAAAAGTTGATACTTTTATTGCGGCGCTTAATAACATAAATCCTACCGCAACGAATGCCAAACAACAAATAAAGACGCTTGTTCAAAACAGTGCTAGTGGGATATTTCAGCAGGCTGTAACATATGTTCAAACTGGACTGAACACATCTAGTCCACATCCAGACGATCGACCTTTATATTGGGCGAGGATTAAAATGGAAGTAGCGTTGAAACAACATCCTTTTTTCACTACAGCCAGAATGGGTGATAGAAATACAATGGAAAAACTTTTTGAAGAAAAATCCAGAAATTATACTGATGTAAGTTTTGCGGCACACCCATCGCTAAAAAGAATTCTCATTACCGGCTTTGACCCCTTTTTTCTAAAAGGCGTCACTGATCCTGTTTATGGATTTGTGGCTGGTAATATAAAACAGAGCAATCCATCTGGATGTGCTGCTTTAGCTTTACACAATACGATAACTCCAAATAACTTAGGATTTATTCAAGCAATGATAGTTCCTGTGAGATATAGAGACTTTGATGGCTCAACTAGTGATACACAAGGACAAGGGATAGGAATTATAGAACAATATATTCAACCTTGGATAAACCCGGTTGATATGATAATAACGATTAGTCAAGCACTTCCTGGAGATTATCATGTTGATAAATATGCAACGGCTACACGTGGCGGGCTAGTCGATAATCTGACCTATACAAGGAAAAGAACAGAACGGTCAGTTAATTTTGGACGAAATACGCAATTAGAGTGGATCAAAACCTCTTTGCCAAATCAAATGATTCAACCTCCGGTAATTAGTTATGCTATTTATCGTGATAAAAATGGTGTACTAAAGAACGGAAACATCCCGAGTCAAGAACCTGTCATAGGTGAACAAATGAAATATGGCCCTGGAGCGGATTATTTATCTAACGAAATTTTTTATCGTGTGAGTCGCTTAAGAGAATTATCTACACGAAAAATAGGTTCATCCAATCTTTTGCATTCAGGTCATTTCCACATTTCTATGTTACAAGCATCTGGTCAAGACTTTAATGCTATTCAAACAGCGCAATTAATAAATATTGTAAAAACGGCTATTAATAATGCAGTCACAGGAATATAAATTTATGAAAAAGAAAAATTTTTATTCGCTTGTTATAGTTAATTTGATACTTATTCATTCATTCAGTTATTCCCAAACTAAAATATTTCTTCGCTCAACCATTCCGTATCATTTCGAGATAATAAATCGGCGGGATACGAACTATATATTCATTGAATACCAAGAGGACATGGGTGCAAAGCGGGAATACTATAAGTTTAAGGAAATCATTCCTGATGCCAGGTATCATGTCTATGTTAATAATAATCTGCAACAGGAAGGTTCTTTTAAGAATAATCAGAAAAATGGCGCGTGGATTAATTATTATCCAAATGGGAAAGAAATAACTCCTTACAAAGACGGGGAAATTGAAGGCATTTACAAAAGACTATATGCGGATGGTTCATTAGAAACCATTGCAAAGATCAGCAATGGCATAATGCCGATAAGAACACATTATTACCGAAATGGTAAACCCAAGATGCGAGAATATTTTATAAAAGAAAATGTTCGTGTCGAATGGTTTAATGAAAATGGAACCATCAAAATGATCAATAATAAGGAAATAGTATCGCCTGAAGGCCAGGTTCATTTGACATTGAGTGAAGAAAAATTCAAAAACGGAAAACTTGACGGGGAATCTGAATTTTGGTATACGGAAGGTCATTTTAAAGTTTTATTCAGGGAAAATAAAATTCTTAAATGGCAATATTTTAATAAGCAGAGTGAGTTGGTTATGGAAGAATAAACAGCGGACAATGCAACCCGGAGTGAATGCAAATCCATTGCTGTATGAAAAATATATCTGTGATAGAGTTATACACGGAGATTGGGTATGAAAGACCGGATTTTAAATGATCAGAATATTTCTAAATTTACAAGATGAAACTAGCCTTATCTATTTTTAAATTTTATACGGTCTGACTAGCCTCATTTTTGGTATTTTAAATAAAGACCATAATTTTTGGATAACTGTTTAATACGACGGAACAGAAAAATGGCTTAGAAAGAATCACAAACGAGTTAACAATAGTCTCTGGGGTATAATAAGTTTCATTAGTGGGATGCTAATGGTTGTAATCACCTAAGAACTTGTCAGGCATCATTACGCCCAGATGGAATCACCACAATTGCTTCCCCTGGTAGTAATCTAAAATTTTCATTCGCAAAACATAGTCATATTTGGCAGAGATCAGGCTGATATTGGCCCTGTCAAGATTATTTTTAGCAATGAGGTAATCCACTGAAGTTCCGAGACCGGAATCAAAACGTATCTGCGCGGCACGAAAAGATTCTTCATATGCATTTACCTGTTCCAGCAAAGTTTTATAACGATCAAAAGCTGTGGTCATATTTAAATGGGCCTGCTCAATCTCCTGCTGCAATTGCGTTTTAGTAGTTTTATCCGCCAGCTCAGAATTTTTAAGATCGATCTTAGCAATAGTTACCCTGTTTCTTGCCTGGAATGAATTAAAGATCGGGATGGTCAGGTTAAGACTAACATAGGAAGACACATTATTTCCCAACTGGCTGCTGTAGCCGATCTTTTGCGAAGAATAATTATTCTGAGGCACAAATACGGGGACATGATTACCACTCACAATAACATAACTGCTGGTTGAAACATCTGTGGTGTTAAGAAAGATTGCTTTTTGTGCCGCACTTGAATAATTTGTATTCACTCCTCCATTCAGGGATAAGGACGGAAATAAATTTCCTCTTAAAGCTTTCACATTTTTCTCAGCACTACGCACACGCCACCGGGATGCTTTTATCAGCGCAAATTGTTGCAATGCTGTCTGGTAAATTGAATCAGGCGTTGTTTCATATTTTGAAGCCACGGTTTCCATGCTTATTCTTTCTAACTGCATGTCTTTGCTATACGGAACGTTCATCAACTGGCAAAGGCTGATCTTTGACGATTCCAGGGAATTTTGAGCACTAATTATTGAAAGTTCATCACCTGCGAATTGACCTTTCAGGTCCGATAACTGTGACGGAGAGATCGCGCCCTGTTTATTTAAAACTTCTAATCGTTCCACCTGTTTACGGGATACCTCTAACTGATTGCGTGATTGTTCCATAATATCTTCACTATTCAAAACCTGCAAATAAGCAAGAATAATATTGATGGTCAGATTATCCTTTGCCTGTTGCCAATCCATTTTTGAAGCCTCATATGCAAACGCATTCTGTTTGATATTATTCTGAATACTCAGGCCGTTAAAAAGCAACACACCGCTGTTGAGACCATAACTGGCGACAGTTGTTTGCTGGTTGGTATAACCGTTGGTAAACGGATCAATACTGCGACCCTGGTTAATCCCCTGGCTGGCATTTCCATTGAGATTGGGGAACATATTCACCCTTGCCTGTTTCAGATTTACTTTTGCGGTTTGTCTTTGCAGTTCTGTTTGCAATACCTGCTGATTATTTGCAATGCCTGTTTCAATACATTGTTGTAACGTCAGTTTGCTCTGGGCAAAAGAAAATAGAGAAAGAAAAATAAAAATGATTTTTAAAATTGCTCTTTTCATATTGTCAAGCCTTAATAATTGATTTAAAAAATTGTTTAAGCTTATGTGATTCTTATCATCGCATGCCGCTTAGCACGCTTGTATTATTGTAATGTCATTCTATTTATGAAACCATCTTCGTTTTATCAGGACTTCAGAACTCCCCTTTAGGGGTTGGGGGTTTGTATCATCCCATCAAGCAGGTGTATGATCCTCGTTCCGTAAGCAGCATTTTTTTCTGAATGCGTTACCTGGATAATAGCGACACCTTCCTTATTCAATTCACTGAACAAATTCATGATCTCCTCTCCCTGTTTGGAATTCAGGTTTCCTGTTGGCTCATCAGCCAGTAATAATTTCGGTTTGGCAATTAATGCTCTTGCAATACCAACTAATTGTTGCTGACCGCCTGAAAGTTGAGTTGGAAAAAGATCTTTCTTGCCTACGATCTGGAAACGATCCAGGATATCGGCCACCATGGCTTTTCGTTCAGATGTTTTGATATTCTGATAGATCAGTGGCGTTTCAATATTCTCATAAACAGTCAGCTCATCAATAAGATGGTAAGCCTGGAATACAAAGCCGATATGCTGTTTATATATCTGCGACCGTTGCTTTTCTTTTAGCTTATGAACTACCTGTCCCATAAAATCATATTCACCTTCTGAAGGTTCATCCAGCATACCGATAATATTCAAAAGAGTTGATTTACCGGAACCTGAAGGCCCCATGATGGAAATAAACTCGCCTTCTTTCACCGAAAGATCAATGTCTTTTAAAATAAAGGTCCTGTTGCTGCCTGTATTGTACCATTTGTAAATTCCTTTTAATTCTATCATGGGGCTTAAAATTTATTTTCGTTAATTAAAGATTTAATTCACCCGATATTTACCAACCCTTGTGCCATTAGCAAAACTTTTTGGGTTACAACTCTTGATTCGCTTCATAATTTTACAGGTGTACGAAAACGAACAGTAACTGCGCAGGTTCGTACATCTGGTTATTCTGTTCGTAATGAATTTACAGGATTGGCTGTTGCTACCCTGAGTATTTGAGAACTGATCGTGATCATGACAATCAATAAAAGACCGAGAAAACTAAACACTAAACTGCCGAATCCTATTTCAACACGGTTTGCAAAAATGTTCAGAAATAAAAAGCTGCATACATACCCAATGGGCAGTGCTATCAATCCTGCTATCACGACAAGCTTTAAAAAACTTTTAGATAACAAACCAATGATCGTTGCAACAGATGCTCCCATTACCTTACGTATTCCAATTTCTTTACGGCGTGTTTCCGTATTGTAGATCACCATACCAAGCAAGCCGAGGCATGCAATGGCAATGGCCATAAAAGCAAGGAAACCGAGCATACTTACAGTACCCCATGCTGATTGCCTTTCATAAAGATCTTCTTTCAACCAGCTGCTTTTAAATTGTTGCACAGGATTCGCTCTTTTCCATACAGCCTCTATTTCAGCCGGCAATGTTTTATTAATGGCAGTTGTTTTTACCAGCAATAAATTATAAGCCTGTGGCCGGTAGCGAAGCAGCAAGGGTCTTAACGGCACTGCTAAACTTTGAAAATGAAAATCTTTCATAACGCCTGCAATCTGAACTTCAGTAGAATCATTCAACCAGATTGCTTTTCCAATGGCATCTGCCGCTGTTTTAAGACCAAGGGTTCTGATAGCTGTTTCATTAGTGATCACGAAGCGTTCTTTTGTTTCGTCCAAATCTCCCGAAAAATTTTGTCCTGCCAATAGTTGCAGGCCCATCGTTGCTATAAAATTCCGATCCACATCGTAATAGTCCATTTTTACTGGTTCATTGCCCCGTTGCAGTTTTGTCAGGATAAATCCTGATGAATTTCTTCCGAGCACATCAGAAGACGCTGCTATACTTTGTACGCCGCTCAATCGCCCGATCTCTGCAGCCAATATAGCCTGATCAGTTCCCTGCAAAGGCACTACTAATAAATTGTCGCAGTTATAACCAGGATCAGCGTTAGCCATATAACTGAACTGCCGCGAAGCAATCGTTGTAAAGATGGTAATGACAAGTGCTAAAATAAATTGTACAATGATAAGGGCCTTTCTAAAATTATTACTGCCGAATAATTTAATATTCGATAAATTCTTAAGTACCTGTACGGGCTTAAAAGAAGAGAGCACCCATGCAGGCAAAGTCCCGGCCAGTAAACCTGTAAATAAAGTGAACAGAGCGAACCATACAAATAACCCGCCATCGAATGAAAAATCAAACGACATCATCTCATTAATAAAAGGCGCATGGTCTATCATCAGTCTTAACAAAACATAGGCGAACCCCAGAGAGAGAAATGCAATAAAAACTGATTCAAGGATGAACTGGCCAAATACCTGATAACGAGATGCACCGGATACCTTGCGTATACCCACTTCCTTCCCACGGTTCAGTGAACGGGCAATGGAAAGGTTGGTATAATTGAAGCATGCAGATAACAAAATGATGAAGCCGATCAAAACTTCTGCTAACATTTTTCCCTTTGATCCAACATTGCCAATACTATTGTTAAGTTCTTCACCGAGTATAATTTTATTGAAGGGCTGTACCTCAAAAGCAAAACTTTCTTTGCCCTCTAATTTTGACTTACTGCTGCGGAGCAACGTAGCTGATAGTTGTGTCACTGCTTTGTCCAATTGTTTTTTGGAAGCACTTTTTTTCAGCAATACATAAGTGTACGCGGGGGTCGTTGCGTTCCACTGATCAAGTACCGCAGGAAGTTTTCCTGTTTTTTCCAGCAGAGGAACAGAACTCATAGACAGGTAAGCATCAAAATCGATATGCGATCTCCCTGCCGGCTTATCCAATACTCCCGTTACCTGGAAGTTTCCCAGCCGGGGCAGGTTTACTATTTGTCCTACTGCGTTGCTGCTGCCAAAAAACTTCTCCGCTGTTTCTTTATTTAATACGATACTCTTAGGTTCTGTTAATGCCTTGTGTTCATTACCTTCTTTCAATCTAAAACCAAATATATCAAGAAATGCAGGCTCGGTAAATGCAGCATTGACCGTCAGCTCTTTTTTTCCTGTAGCAGCTTTCTCGCCTGCTGCAGTATATATCCTGACAGATCTTTCAATAAGATCGTAATTGTTGTTGAGAGCAGTTGCCAATGGCAAAGGCGAACTGGCAAAGCGGAAACTGGATCCCTGTTTATTAGTGATCTCAGTGATAATGCGGTAAGTGCGGTCGGGGTTAGGATGAAATTTGTCGTAGCTCAATTGCTCCTTGACATGTATCAATACGAGCAGGCAAATAGACATGCTCAATGCCAATCCAAAAATATTAATGAAGGAGAAAAGTTTATGTCTCGATAAGTTCCTGATCGCTATTTTCAAATAATTTTTAAACATTTTTTCATTTTTATTCTGTTCTCAAACTATTTACAGGGTTTGCCATGGCCGATCTTATGGTTTGTATACTCAGTGTCAATAACGCCATAATGATCATAAAGCTTCCGCTTAATCCAAATATCCACCAACTGATCGTTGTACGGTAAGCAAAATCCTCAAGCCATTTATGCATCGCTAACCAGGCAAGGGGTGCAGCGATCAGAAAGGCAATGATAACCAGCCGCATAAAATCTTTTGACAATAATGACACAATTTGTGTTACAGAAGCGCCCAGAACTTTTCTCACTCCTATTTCCTTGGTACGTTGCATTGTAGTATAGATCACAAGACCAAGAAGACCCAGACAACTGATAAAAACGGCAAGACCTGTACACCAGTTAAGCAAACTGGCCGTATCCTGTTCTTTTTTATAAAACCGCGCAATACTTTCGTCAAAGAAAGTATAGCTAAATTCTTCTTCAGGATACACTTCTTTCCAGCTCTTCTCAATTTTGCCGATCAGGATCTTCCAGCTATCAGTATTTCTGCCATTTGGTGGCAGAGCTATATGAAAAGTAGAGTGCCTTTTTGCTTCGCAGGTATAAGCCAATGGTTGAATAACCTGGTGCAGGGATTTTGTATTAAAATCAGCAAGCACACCTACAATCGGTACTTCCCCCGAACCCGTCTTAAGTGTTTTGCCAAGAATATCTTCCGGGTTCTTATACCCAAGGAATTTTGTGTAGGCCTGATTTATCAGGTATTCTCTTGAAGTATCACTTTGCCTGAGATTGCGACCTGCAACAAGTTTTAATTTATACAGGTCAAGAAAATTCGTATCGATGGGATTCACTTCAACGGATGTTTCAACTTCTTTTCCATCCTTGTTAAATTTCATGGTGGAAATATTGACCCCTTCGTAGGCGGGCGGCATTCCGGACAAGCTAAGTTTTTGTATCCCCGGAATTGCATTTAGTTTTTGTTGCAATATGAACTGTTTATTATCGGGATGTTGATAATTGTAGGGCGCCCTAATATTAATAATGGCTTCTTTTTTAAACCCCATATCCTTGTTGAGTGAAAAACGAATCTGTTTTCCTACGATCATGGTCGCAATGATGAAAAACTGGGCTATGACGAACTGGGATATGGTGAGGGTTTTGCGGATCCATACTCTTCTGCCCTTGCTGGTGTTTGCATAAGCCAGGTTCTTTAAAACCAACACGGGTTTATAACCCGATAAAACCATGGCAGGATAGAAACCTGATAATAAACTGACCAGCAAAATGAGTAACAAAACAAACAGAATGATATGCGGCTGATTGGCGAGATCAAAATGCAGCCCCGCAGGAATATAATCAGAAAATATTTTCAATATCCAGGGAGTTATTGCAATAGATAAGATGGTGGCTATTGTTGTAAGCAGAAATGTTTCGCTCAGAAATTGGAGTACCAGGTAGCCTCTTGAACTCCCCATCGTTTTACGAATGCCGATCTCTTTGGCGCGCTGTGCCGCCTGGGCTGTGGTGAGGTTTATAAAGTTGATACATCCCAATAACAAAAGAAATATGGCCACTGCCAAAAGACCAAATAGTGTTGGCTTGTGCGCCTGTCTGTGATCAAATGCATCAAACTCATTATTAAAATGTATATCATTTAATGGCTGAACAAAATGATCGGTTTGCAGGTAAGCGTTTTTTTCATGCTTTTTTCTTATAGCAGCGAGATCTTTATTTATTTTTTGAGGATCGATCCCTTTTTGAAATTTTATAAAAAACTGGGAGGAAGAACTAACACTCCCCCATTCATTCCATCCGTTAATTTTTTTCAGGCTTTCACTGAATGTTGGCAATGAAATAAATTCTTTGAAAGTGAAATCTGTGATCTCGTCCAGGTCCCTGACTATTCCTGTCACGGTGGCCCTTACCGTATCATTATAAATAATAGTCTGGCCGATCGCCTGCTCTATATCGGGAAAAGGGAAATAGGCTTTTGCCCGGCTTTCGGTCAAAACTACTTTACCCGGTTCATCCAGAGCATTGTTGACAGAACCGGCGATCCACTGATAATTTAAAAACTTAAAATAATGATCATCTGCATAGATAATATCCGGTTGCCTTTTGAAATTCTTACCGGTTCCGCTGTTCGATGGCACAGTTACTTTTATTTTATCAGCGGTCCAGAAGACGGTCGATTCTTCAATGCCGGGCAGTTCACTTCGAACAGCGGGGACAAGCGGGCCCGGCGAGCCGGAGTTTTTAAAATCCTGGTCAGGGAAATGCATGTTGGTCACAACCCTGTAAATATGTTGCCTGTCTTTCTCAAACCTGTCAAAACTAAATTCATAATAAACGATGAGGTAAATAACAAGGGCTGCGCTGATGCCAATGGCAAGTCCTGCTATATTGATGAAGGAGAAAGTTTTATTTCTCCAAAAGTTTCTCAAGGCAATGATGAAACAATTTTTGAACATTTGATTTATAATTTACCTTTTTTATAGTTAACTATTTAATTCACCGGATACTTACCAACCTTGTGCCACTAGCAAAACTCTTTGGGTAACAACCTTTAATTATCCTGCTGATTTTACAGGTGTACGAAAACGAACAGTATCTGCGCAGATTCGTACAATCGGGCTATTCCGTACGCAATGATTTAACAGGGCTATCCGTTCCTGCCTTTATCGTCTGTATTGCTATTAAAATAGCTGTTATAGTTGTCAATCCTCCGATAGACATAAGAAAGGGCCGGGCGGTCAGCGATATCCTGTATGTGTAATCAGTTAACCATCCATGCATGATAAACCAGGCGATAGGGCAAGCGATCAGACCTGCGATAAGTATCACGAATAAGAATTCCTTCATAAAAAGACCGATGATGGCGCTGACAGATGAGCCCAATACTTTTCGTATGCCTATTTCTTTTATTCTTTTTTGAACATTTAGCGAAACCAGGCCTAGCACGCCCAGCAACACGATGATAAGAGAAAGAACTGTTGCCGTATAGGAAGCCTGTTTTAACTGTAGCTCCGATTTGTAGAGTTTCTTTAATGTATCATCCATAAACTTATATTCAAATGGAGTCCCGGGCATTAAAGAAGACCACTTTCTCTGTAACTCAGCTATTGAATTACCAACATTGCCCGGTTTTATCTTAAAGGAAAAAAACCGAAAGATATTCGAAACTCCCACATGCAGAAAAACAACAGACTGAATCGCTTTCTGCATGGAACCGAAATGAAAATCCTTTGTAACTCCCGCAATAGTAAGTGCTGAGCCTCCTCCCTGGATTCTCAATTGTTTGCCTATCGCATCCTGTGCATTCTTCCAGCCAAATGCTTTCGCCTGTGCCTCGTTAATGACGATTTTAGATGAGTCAGTATAGGCGCCGGGTTGACTATAAAATATACCTGCCGCCATGGGTATTCCATAGGTTGATGCATAATATTCATCTGTTGTCAATACCTGGGACACAATGGCGGTAGTAGAATCAGCCCCTTCTTTGTAAACAGAGAAATAACCCGAGTTATTGCCATCGGGAACTTCAAACGAAAGTGTAATATTACTGACCTGTGGCATGGCCGCAAATTGGCGCCGTATGGTTTCCATGCGCGATACGCCCGCCATACTCCAGTCTCTTGGCAATTGCGCAGAAAGAATAAAATCCTTGTTGTATCCCAAATCCCTGCTGAAAAAAAACCTGACCTGCTGTGAAATAATAATAGCACCGGTAAAAACAATGGTTGCCGTGCCAAACTGGAAGGCCACTAATAATTTGCGAAGCAATACGTTTTCTTTTATTGAATTTAATTTTCCTTTTAATGACTCCACTGATTTTAATGAGGATAGAACAAATGCGGGATAAAGACCTGCAATAAGACCTGTAAGCAATATCAGCAACAACGGAAAAGCAGCAAAGTACAAGGGAAATTCATTCAGTGAAGGAATTTCCTTACCCAGCATATGACTAAAAAGATCTCTTGTCAGCAGGTAAGCGACGATGGCAAGCAATGTGGCAAAAAATACGAGGATAATCGATTCTGTCAGGAATTGAATGATCAATTGTTTTCTCAATCCGCCCAGTACTTTCCGGATACCGATTTCTCTCATCCGGGAAGAAGACCTGCTAACCGACATGTTAATAAAGTTGACAATGGCCATCAATAAAATAAATAACGCAATAGCAGATAAAGCATACAACATTTTTTTTACCAATCCATTATTAGCAACCAGGTAATATTCTTTCAATGAAACAAGATAAGGGGTCAGGTTACTGCTGATCTGCGGAGATGTATTTTGTTTAATCAGGTATTGCATCGGTTTTTTGAGGTCGTCGGATGTAACACCTTTTTGCAATTCCACGTACCCGGCAATACCCGGATTATTCCAGTTCATATTTCTGCCAAAAAACCCCAGGTTGGCTGAAGAAATATAAATATCGTTAGAGTAATCATCCACGAGGCGAGTGACGGAATTCCTGGGAAATTTATTCAGAACCCCGGTTATCATGAAATCATGTTTTGAACCGGAAAAATTTTCTATCGTAATAGTTTGTCCCAGTACATCTGTCTTTCCAAAATATTTAATGGCTTTATTTGCTGTGATGATAACAGAAAAAGGGCCGTCAAAAGCGGTATGCGGGTCGCCATACAGTAAACTGAATCCATACATATTCAGTATCGTGCTGTCACATACCTGTAGTCCCTCACGAAAACTTTTATCTCCCTTTGAAACATTGGAAGTAATCCCATCGTACCGGTAATAATTAGCCACGAGGTCAGGATAATTTTCTCTTAATGCTTTTGCCAGCGGACCGAGAGTAGCGATTTCATAGCCCTGGTTTGGATCCTTCCACTTACTCTGGATGATATACTGGTTATCCGCATTTTTTAGATTCCTGTTTACCTGCAATTCACTCCAGCCATATGCAGCAATGATCAATGTAAAAGCAATACCGGCAGAAAGACCAAGAATATTGACCATTGAATAAATCCTGTTTTTCACAATATTCCGCCAGGCAATTTTGAAATAATTTTTTATCATAGTAAGTCATTTATTCTGTTCGCAATGAATTTACAGGATTTGCAATGGCAGTTCTTATTGCCTGGAGCGATATCGTTACAAATGCGATGAGCAGGGTCGCAATGCCTGCAAACACGAATACCCACCAATGAACCGATATCCTGTAAACAAAATTTCCCAGCCATTTATTACTTACATACCAGGCAATGGGTGCTGCAATGATAAATGCGATAAAGATCAGTTTAATAAAATCCTTTGAAACAAGGGTCAGGATGTTTGGAATGGTTGCACCCAATATTTTCCTGATGCCGATCTCTTTTGTTCTTTGCACCATCGCATAAGCGGTCAATGCAAATAATCCGAGGCAAGCCAGTATAATGGCAATGGTCGCAAATGCACTGAATACTCCTGCTGTTTTTTGTTCAGCCTTGTATAGTGCAGTATAATCTTCATCCAGGAAGTGATATTCAAAAGGCCGGTGAGTGATCCGTTCTTTCCATGTCTTTTCAAGGAAGGATAAAGCAGCAGGCATATTGCCCGAAACTTTTACAAATAGGGAACCGACCAGGCGTTTGTCGAGAAAGATCGCCAATGGGCCAATAGGTTCATGAAAGGATCTGAAATGAAAATCTTTAACAACTCCTTTCACTGGTCCGCTGGTTCCCTTGGTCACGATCTTTCCAACGGCTTTCTGCGGCGTCCAACCCAATGCTTTAACAGCCGATTCGTTTAAAATATATGTATAGTGCAGGTTATTCCCTCCGCCGGATGTATCAAATTGTTGCACATCTGTCTGTGTATAATCACTGCCTGCAATTATTTTCAGGTTCATTGTTTTAATGAAATCTTCATCAACAGGAATAGCGTTTATAAAGATCCTCTTCTCTTCATTATACTCAGTTCCTGCACTCAATCCATCGGCCCAGCCAATATGTGTAGGCTCTTCATAAGCGCCACCGATCGATCGTATATTGGAATTCACGGCAAATGCTTTTTTAATATCATCATATTTCTGCAAAATGGTATTATCTACCGGCAATACAATCACTTGTTCTTTATCGTAGCCAAGATCCGTATGCTGTATATAAGAAAGCTGCTGAAGAATGACTATTGTAGAAACGATGAGAAAAATGGAAATAATAAATTGAAAAACGATCAGTGACCTGCGAAGTCCGATAGAACCTGTCAAACGAAAACCCGATCTGAGAATATTTGTGATCCTGCCACGAGAAAGAATAAGGGAAGGATAGGCACCGGCTGCAAACGCAACAACAATTCCTAAACCAAGTAATGACGCGATCATACCCGGCTCAAATAATACGGCAGTATGTAATTGTTTACCGGAAAGCTGGTTAAAATAAGGTAGCAGTAAAACAGATAACACCAGGGCAAGAAAAACCGATAAAAGGGTTAGTAAAAATGATTCAGAGATAAATTGATAAAACACCTGCCTGCCGGCAGCGCCCAATACTTTTCGCATTCCAACTTCTGCACTTCGCCCTGCTGATTGTGCTGTACTCAGATTGGTATAATTAACACAGGCGATCAATAGTATCAATATGGCAACGACCCCTAACACATAAACGTAAAGCATATTGCCATTCGGCTCAAAACCATCCAAATCAGAATGCAAATGAACAGTGGTAAGGGGCTCGAAACTATATTTCGAATAAGAGTTGCGCTGGATGTCCATTTGTTTTTTTAAGACCGAATTGCTGTAATTATCAACATGTGCCTGAAAGGTTTTTACCTGGTCTTTATTATGTAAAAGGAAATAAGTGATATAATTCGCTTCATTCCATTTTTCTGTTTTTGCGGCGTTAAGCGAAGTGAATGACCCTACAAAATCAAATTGCATTTGTGAATTGCCCGGTACATCCGCAACAACGCCGGTGATAAGAAAATCTTTTATGCCCACTTTTACAGTTTTACCAACAGGATCGTCATTATCAAAGTATTTCTTTGCCATGGATTGAGTGATCACCATTTTATCAGGAGCATCCAATACACGGGAGGCGTCGCCCCTTAACAAGGGAAAAGAAAAGGTTGTAAAAAAAGCAGAATCGGCATAGAAAAAATTTTTCTCATCAAATAATTTATCCTTGTATCCAACCACCCGCGGAAATTTTAGTGTCCGCACATAGGCTTCCACTTCGGGGAACGACCGCCTGAACTCAGGCCCCACCTTTGTTCCTGTTAATGCTACTTTATTTGGCTTGTCTTCAAAGCTGTATTCCCAGGTAGCTCGTACAATCCGATCCGCATTTTTATGAAAGCGGTCATAACTTAGTTCATGCCAGATGTAGAGCCCGATCAAAATACAACTGGTGATCCCGATAGCCAAACCGATAATATTTACAAAAGCATAGAGCTTATTTTTTTTCAGATGGCGAAGGGTAATGTTAAAATAGTTCCGTATCATAAAGAATAGTTTATTCTGTTCTCAAACCTGCCCGCCAGCCGGCGGGCTTTTACCTATAGTTTACTCTGTCCGCAATGACTTTACAGGGTTTGCAATGGCCGCTTTGATTGCCTGGAAGCTTACCGTAATCAATGCAATGATAATTGCGGATGATCCTGCAACTAAAAATATACTCAAACCAATATTTATGCGGTACGTATAATCCTGCAGCCAGCGGTTCATGGCAAACCAGGCAACAGGTGATGCGATCATGATTGAAACAATAACAAGCTTTACAAAATCAACTGATAATAACCTGACAACGCTTATTACAGAGGCGCCTAATACTTTACGTACTCCAATTTCTTTAACCCTGCTTTCGGCCAGGTAGGCTGATAAACCAAATAAACCGAGGCAGGAAATGAAGATCGCTAAGGACGCAAAAAGGGCAGCCAGTGTTTTGGTGCGTTGTTCATTATTGAACTCTTTAGCATATTCCTGGTCTACAAACTTGTAATCGAATGGATAGGCAGGATTGAATTTTTTAAATATTTGCTCCGCTTTTGCCAGGTTTTCGGCTGTTGAATGCGCTCCATTAAATTTTATATGCATCGTATTGAACCAACTGCCAGGGCCTTCAATGACCAACGGCGGGATTTTTTCATAGGGCGAATTCATAATATAATCTTTAACAACACCTACTACATGCCAGCTTTTGTTTTCACCAGGCTGTGTTATTACCTGTCCTACCGGATTTTGAAAGCTCATTGTTTTTACAGCCGTTTCATTCAGGATGACAGCGAATGAATCTGTCGGATATTTATTGATATCAATATCCCTTCCCGTGATTAATTCCAGGCCTGCAGTCTTTACCAAATCAGCATCAGTACTAAACAAAGCAATTGTTTCATCTGAGTCAGGATTTCTTCCCTGCCACCTGAGACCCCAGGTGTTGGTTCCCCTTTGAGTTATGGTTGACATAGTTTTGGTCACTGAAAAAGCGATCCCTGAATTAATTAAGTTTTGTTTTATCAGCAGGTAATTCTTTTCAATATCACCGGCAAAATCTACATGAATTAAATTGTTCGGGGAGTATCCCGTTTCCCTGTTTTGTGCATATTGTATCTGGTTACGAACAACGATAGTGCTTATGATAAGAATAACTGCAAAAGTGAATTGCAGCACTACAAGCAGTTTTCGGGGTGATAATAGTCCCTGGTTTTTTTTAAATTTTTTTTGAAAAATGCTTGCAGGTTTAAAAGAAGAAAGATAAAACGCAGGGTAGCTGCCGGCTAAAAGACTGGTAAAAAGTATAAAACCAAAAGCCGAAAGCCAGAAGAATAGACTATTATAAGGAATAGAAAGCTCTGTACTGATCAGCGTGTTGAAAGAAGGCAGTACAAGTTGTACCAACAATAGGGCAATGATCCCGGCAAAGGAAGCAATTAAAACAGATTCAGCCATAAATTGACCGATTAATAATCCTTTGCCTGCGCCCGTTACTTTTCGTATGCCTACTTCTTTTGCCCGCTTTTCACTGTTAGCCGTACTCAGGTTCATAAAATTGATACAGGCAATCAATAAAATGAATACTGCAATAATGCCAAATAAGCGAATAGTTTCTATGCGGCCACCAACGGGTTTTCCATTTTCAAATTTGGAATATAAATGCCATTTGTTAAGAGGATGAAGAAAATGTGTCCATACATCTTCCCGCTTCGTATTGAGCTTCGTAATATCTTTAATTTTATTATTAAAAGCAGTTAAATCCGCAGTGGGCTTCAGGAGCACGAAAGTTGTTACAGAGTTACTCAGCCAGTTGTCATTGCTCCAGCCTAATTTTTTTAAATAAGCCCAGGGCAATAAATATTCAAAATTAAACCTCGTATTGGATGGCAAATCTTTTAAAACGCCTGTTACGATAAAGTTGTCTGCTGAATCTATTTTAATGGTTTTATTTAAGGTATCTTCATTGTCAAATAATTTTTTTGCCAGCTTTTCAGTAATAACAATTGAATAGACATTATTGAGTTGATTATTTTTATCTCCTGCCAGTAAAGGAAAACTAAACAACTGAAAAAAAGAGGGATCAACAAAACTTCCTTTTATTCCGTTTAAGCGTTTATCATCTGCCGTAAAAAGGAAACTATTGGTTTCGGCCATTCGCGATGTTCCTTCAACTTCCGGAAAATCTTGTTTTAATGCCGGGCCCAGGGGTTGTTCAGTTCGATTAATTGCAAAATGCTTTCCTTCCAAACTAGTCAACCCATACACTTCATAGAGCCGGTCTTTATTCTTATGAAACTTGTCGTAGCTTATTTCGTTCTGCATCCATAAAAAAATAAGCGCGGCGCAGGTTATGCCGACGGATAATCCTGTGATGTTTAAGAAGCTATTGGTTTTGTTTCTCCAAAGATTTCTGAATGCTGTTTTGAAATAATTTTTAAACATACCCTGATTTTTATGAGTAATCAATGATGAATGAGTACTGATCACTCATCATTCATCACTGATTATTCCGTTCTCAGACTTTTAACCGGGTTTTCTGTTGCCGATCGTATGGTTCGTATGCTCAATATCAGCAAGGCGATCAACAACATGCCCGTACCTGTAATCGCAAACAGCCACCAGCTGATTGCTGTTCTGTAGGCAAAATCATTTAACCAACTATGCATGGTCAGCCATGCGATAGGAGCAGCAATAGCAAATGCTATCAATACCAGCCACATAAAATCCCTGGAAAGCAATGAAACGATCTGGCCTATCGACGCTCCCAGGACTTTTCTTACTCCAATTTCTTTCGTGCGCTGATTGGTAGTGTAAATCACAATCCCTAATAAACCTAAACAACTTATAAAAATGGTAAGTCCCGATGCCCATTTCAACAAACGTGAGATATCCTGTTCGCTTTTATAAAATGCTGCGATGCTTTCATCAAAGAATTCATATTTAAATTCCTCATCCGGGTACACGGTCTTAAAGGCCACTGCGGCTTTGGCGATGGCGCGATTCCATTCATCACCGCCGGTCCGGGGCTTTAGCGCGATATGAAAAGTACGCAACTGGCTTTCCCGGTTTGTAACAGCATACGCCAGTGGCTTTATGGCTATATGGGTTGATTTTGTATTAAAATCTGCAAGCACGCCTGCTATCGGCACCGGCTTATTGTCTTTTGTAACTGATTTTCCGAGTGCATCCTGCGGATTGGTAAATCCCAAGGATTTTGCGTACGTATAATTTATAAGCAATGCCGTTCCGCTATCACTTTTCTGCAAATACCGCCCCGCAAGCAGTTTCATTTTATAAATATCAAAATAAGGACCATCTGCATATTTCATTTCCACTTCAGTTGCTGATTCATTTTTTCCATTATTAGACTTGATCGTGGTCGTCATGGTACCCTGTGAAGCTGGCGGCATCCCGGCAAGAACAACTTTATCCAGTTCAGGGATGCGGTTAAGCTTATCCAGCAGGAGATATTTATCCTTGTCTTTAGTTTTGTCAAAGCTGAACGGCGTAGTGATCGTTATAATAGCATCTTTCTTGTATCCCGATTCTTTATTTATTGAAAAATAGATCTGCTTGCTTATTACCAGTGTCGCGATAATTAAAAACTGCGCAATTACAAATTGAGTTACGGTTAATGATTTTCTCAACCATAGTTTACGTGTTTTATTAGCAGATATTGTCGACTGGTTTTTTAATACAGTTGCCGGTTGAAATTTAGCAAGCACCAGGGCCGGATAAAAACCGGAAAAAAAACTGACTACACATACCAGGGCAATTAAAAAAACGACAACATGTGTCTGTGCTACAGAATTAATACTTATCCCTGCGGGGATAAAATCTGAAAATATTTTTAAGATGAGAGGTGTAATGGCTAAAGAAATGAGAGTAGCAACCGATGTTAAAAAAAATGTCTCGCTCAAAAACTGAATGATCAATTGCTTTTTGGAACCGCCCATTGTTTTACGGATACCAATTTCCTTTGCCCGTTGCGATGCCTGGGCAGTAGTAAGGTTAATGAAGTTAATACAGCCGAGAGCCAATAAAAAAAAGGCCACTGCAAGCAAACCATACAGGGTAGGCTTATGAGCCTGGCGCTGGTCAAAACTATCATAATCGGTATTGGAATGAATATCAGTAAGATTTTGCAACAGGTATTTGCTGCTGCCGGCTTCCTCTGCGGAAAGATATTTTTTCCTGGCTGATGCCAATTGCATCTCCACCTGCCGGGTCGCAGTACCGGGTTTTAGCTTAACAAAAAGCTGGAACGACGAGCTGACACTGTTCCAGTTATCGGCTATATAATTTCCCAGCAGGGAATGCCGGGATGCGGTGGCGAATGAAATAAATTCCTTAAATGTAAAATCGCTTGGCTTTGAAAAGTCCTTCACAACTCCCGAAACAACAGTAGTAATGGAGTCATCATAGATAATTTCCCTGCCTATTGCTTTAGAGATATCTGCGTCGCCGAAATAAGTTTTTGCACGGCTTTCTGTAAGCACCACCTGGTTAGGTGTACTTAAAGCCATTTGCCGGGAACCGACGATCCATTCATAATCAAAAAGCTTAAAATATTTATCATCGGCAAATACGATTCCGGTCTGTTTTTTATAAACCGCTGGCTGTGCTCCGGCGGAGAGAATGGTAACCTTTGTATTATATGTGTTGTAAAATTTAGTTGCTGTTTCCAGCCCGGTAATTTCGCTATTGACCACTCCTGCGACCGGTATGGGCACACCGGAATTCTTATTAAACTCCCCGGATTTAAAATTAGTGACAACACGATAAATCCTGTCCCCATCCTTATGAAAGGTGTCATAACTGAATTCGTATTGAACGATCAGGTAAATGACCAGTGCGGCGCTGATGCCAATGGCCAGCCCGGAAATATTTATAAAAGCAAAAACCTTATTCCTGCTGAAATTGCGTAAGGCGATCTTTAAATAATTTTTTATCATAGATGTTTTGTTTGATCAATGTGTACGTACAGAAAGGTTTTAAATTATTCTGTTCTTAAACTCTTTACAGGGTTGCTTAACGATGTCTTTATTGAATGATAACTTACTGCCACGATGGCAAGAAACAGTCCGATACATCCTGCGAGCAGGAAAAATAACCAGCTCAGATCTATCCTGTAAGCAAAATTCTGTAACCAACTCTTCATAAAATATATTGCCACCGGAATAGCAATGACAAACGATACCACTGCGAGTTTTATAACATCTTTATTCAATAAAACGAAAATGTTAACAACAGTAGCTCCCATCACTTTCCTGATACCTACTTCCTTGGTCCTGTTTACCGCATATAAAGCCGACAAGCCAAACAATCCCATACAGGCAATAAGAACTGCAAGCAAGGTGGCTGTATTAATTATCTTAAGCCATTGGGTATAGCTTTCGTAACTTTTTTTCACTTCTTCATCAAGAAATGAAAATGTAAAGGGTTGTTTTGCAGTAATGCGGTTCCAGTTTGAATGGATCCTGTTAATTACTCCGGGAATATTCTGACCCGCCCCTATCCTGAGAAATGCAAAGAGAAATCCATATTTACCACCACCGATCATGTGATAGGCCGGTGGAATTTTTTGCATTGAATTCAAAAAATGATAATCCTTACATACTCCTATGATCCTCGCTCCCATGGCCTGGTTTATCTCATCAAGCGGCGGTTTGCCTAACAAATTATATAAGGTCTCGTTTACCACGATCGCTCTCCTGACCGATGATGAATTCTTTACTTTTAGTTTTTCCGGAATTTCAATGGCCGATGAATCAGTAGGCATATCTTTCAAAAAACTCCTTCCCTTTATGATGGGGATTTTCATAAAGTCAAAATAGTTAAAGTCAACCTGCACCTGGTAGATCATTTCTCTTTTATCATTAATGATATGACCATTCAGGTTAGACCATGATCCGAATTTGGAATTGACAAATGTTGTTTTTTCAATAGCAGGTTCTGCAGAAGTATATTGATAGATTCTTTGTGCAAGGGTTATTCTTTGCGGATCACCCCATTCATATGGATTTTCTATTGTCAATACCTGTTCTTTATCAAAACCCAGTTGCATACTATTCATATATTTCATCTGCTTTGAAATGACCAGGGAAGAAATGATCAGTAAAATGCAGACTGTATATTGAACAATGACGAGGCTTTTTGACAAAACAGGATTCAATTTCACACTGCTGAATTTTCTCAGCATATTCAACGGCTTCATGCCGCTCATCACCAGGGCAGGATAAAAACCCGCCAGGACCCCTAATAAAAAAAACAAACCTACCGCAGCTATTGCAAAATCTGTAAATGAAAAAAAAGAAATATCAAGATTCGCCCCTGTCACTGAATTAAAAAGCGGAATAGAACTGATGCATATAACAAGTCCCGCTAAAAAAGAAAGTATAACAAGTAACTGTGTCTCTGTTAAAAATTGCCATATAATATGTTTCCTGGCTGCTCCCATTGACTTACGGATTCCTACTTCCTGCGAACGGGAAATGGTACTGGTAAGCGTTAATAAAATATAATTGACACAGGCGATCAGCAATATGATAACAGCCAATGAAATTAATTGATACAAATTTTCAAGATTGGTGTAATGACCCCAAGGTGTTGATAGATTATAATGTGCCTTTGAAAAGGGCCGGATAGAAAGATGAAAGTCAACTGTTTTTTTATCCGGGCTTCTTTCCTGCCATTCTTTGGCCGCCGCAGCAAAATATTTTTTTGCGAAAACTTCCAGTTTTTTTGCAAAGGCGGAAGCATCCGTATTTTTTTTGAGTTGTAATAAGGTAATAAAGCTGAAATGATTATTGCTGCGGTCAGCCATATTTTCCTCATAAGATGGATGTGCCTCCAGCGGCAATACGATGTCGTAATCGAGGCTGGAATTAGGAGGGAAATCTTTAGCCACCCCTGCTATGGTAAATAGTTTTTCCATGGCTGGTATAGCGATCGTTTTGCCAACAGGATCATACTTGCCAAAAAGTCTTTTAGCTGTGCGCTCATTAATAACACAATTGCCGGCATTCTGCAAAACCGTGGAAGGATTCCCCTTCGTTAATGGGAAATCAAATACGCTAAAAAAATTATTTTCTATAAATGCGACCTTCCCTTCGCCCATTTTAAAACTTTCGCCATTATATCGAACCACTGTATTGCAGCTTCCCTGGGATCTTACAACAGATTCAATTTCCGGTAAACTGTTCTTAAGATCGCTCCCCAGTACAAGCGGTTGTACAAGCATGTTGCGCGTCGTAACATCGCTACCTGTTAAAAAAGAAAAGAAACCTTTTTTTGTTGTATCCTTTTTAAAATCAAAAAGGCTATTAAGCTCGAGCCGGTAGAGACGTGAAGCATTTTTATGAAACTCATCGAACGATCGTTCCTGCCGGGCGTACAGGTATACAAGTAAACAAAAAGCGCAGGCAACCGATAACCCCAACATATTGATACCTGTGTAAACCCGTTTATTCCACAGGTTTCGAATGGCGATTTTGAAATAATTTTTAAACATACGATTTGTATTTATTCAGTTCTTAAACTACTTACAGGATTCCTTACGCCGGCCCTTATTGCCTGTAAACCCACCGTAAGCAGAGCGATGCCCAACCCAAATATTCCGGCAACCGCAAATATGATCCAGCTTATAGTAATGCGATACGCAAAATCCTGTAACCACTTATGCATAAAATACCATGAGAGTGGAGCGGCAATGAGCAATGCCATCAACACCAGTTTTAAAAAGTCTTTTGATAATAATCTTACAATGCCGGTTATGGATGCACCCAATACTTTGCGAATGCCAATTTCTTTTGTTCTGTTCACGGCCGCCAGTGCAGCTAATCCAAATAAACCAAGACAGGCAAGAAAAATTGAAATAATTCCCGCCCACCCGATGATCCTGCTCCAGCGAACTTCTGATTTGTAAAAATTGTCAAGACTTTCATCAAGAAAATTATATTGGAAGGGCAGATCGGCAACCAGGGAGGACCAGGCTTTATTTAATGCAGCCAATGCCTTTGACGGATCGCCGGGTTTTATACGAACAAAGAATTTATACGGCACATAATCGCTGAATTGATGAAACATTTGTGGCTCGACTTTTTCACTGAACGGGCGGAAATGAAAATCTTTCACTACCCCG
>Ga0184636_1000066_pt1 | contig 23787 bp, 21 predicted proteins | sample PLM3_60_b2_FD_133164 | JGI IMG/M metagenome (GOLD analysis project Ga0184636, IMG submission 133164) | Groundwater sediment microbial communities from an aquifer in East River, Colorado, USA - PLM4_90_b2 | ecosystem: Environmental > Terrestrial > Soil > Riparian zone | place: USA: East River... | reverse complement strand
CATAATATAAAGAATAGTAAAAATAAGGGAAAGGTCGATTTTTAAAGCCCTCTTTTAAAAAGAGGGAAGGGTGATTAAATAAAATATATAAAAATATGGAAAGCTATCAATCAAAAGAAGAAATAAAACAAAATAATATAGATATTTCAAATAAATTAGAAAATAAGGAAAATCAAAAGGCCAAAAAGCTTAATTTAACAAAAGAGCAAGAACAAATAATTGAAAATAAATATGTTGTCGAAGGAAATTGGAGTACGGTTTATATTAGACCAGATTTGGTGGACTGGGAGGGGAAAGGATATTATAAAGTATTAGATCATAGTGGAAATTATGATGTTGTTTATTTGGTCGAAATAATTAAAGATGCTAATAATAATGATCAAGTACAAGGTGGGGGTTGGGTATCTCTTAGTGAAATAAAAGAATTTGTTATTGGTTAATAGTATTTTAAAAAAAATAAACAAATAAAAATTCCCACCGATTGGCGGGAATTTTTTATTTGTTTTAATGTTCTTGTGTTTTTATGCTCTAGCGCTTACTTTCCAATCTTCGGAGTTTTCTTTGCTTTCTTCACCGCTTTCTTTTCTGTTTTTTTTCTGACCGGAGTTGCAGCTTTTTTTGTGCCTCTTGTTTTGAATCTTTCAACTCTTCCGGCGATGTCAACTATTTTTGTTGTGCCAGTGTAGAATGGATGACATTTTGAACAAATTTCAATGTTAAGATCCGGCTTTGTTGAGCCTACTTCAAAAGTGTTTCCGCATGCGCATTTTACTTTTGCATTTACGTGATATTGTGGGTGGATATTTTTCTTCATAAGTTTATATTATTGCTTGATTTAGTATTTATTTATAGTATCAGATTTTTTAGGAATGTCCAGAGGGGTGAAGTAGAATAGAGTTATAAAGTTCATAAAGTTATAAAGTCTGTAAAGTAAGGGTGATTAAATATAAATCTTCCCAATTTCCTTTTAGAAAGGAGGCGGTAAATCCTGAAACAAGTTCAGGATGACAAACCCTTCGACAGGCTCAGGGAATAATATACTAAATAGTATAGATTCTGAAACCCGCCAGAACGAATATTCTTCGCCTGGATGACCAGGTCGGACGGGTTTTGGGATGGTAAATTCAGAATGACAAAATGCGGCTATTGACATTGTAATAACGGTATATATAATAGAAACACGGTAAAGATAATTCAAATTAAATAGATATAACACATCCACCTTTGGTTGTCTCGGAAGAGATAGGTAAAGGTGGATGTATTGATTTTAACGAAAGAAAACACTTGAACGTTAACAAAAGAGTAAGCACAAATAACGCGAATATATTTAATAACGCAAATACTTTGCTAAGTAAAATTAGTTGATTTGCATTATTATAAAAATTAGCATTATTAGCGAATACTCAATAATTTGTATGTGAGTTAATCAAGATTTTTTTAGTTGTCCTAATTTATTCTTAGGAATGGATTTACGTTGATATTTATATCTGCGTTGATCTGTTTCTATATTTATGAGAGTTTGATCCTGGCTCAGGATGAACGCTGGCGGCGTGGATAAGGCATGCAAGTCGAACGGGCACAGCAATGTGTCAGTGGCGAACGAGTTAGTAATACCTTGGTAACCTACCCTTGAGTTGAGAATAACCTGCCGAAAGGCGGGCTAATACTCAATAGCATCGTGCTACTACATGATATTTAAATTTTTAATTTAAAAATTTTTAATTTTCATTTAATTTTCAAATGTTTTAATTTTAAAAATTGATTCATTGGAATTTCATTTTAAATTGATCCGCCGGTTGGCGGATAAAAATTATAAATTTGAGTGCCATGTAGTGGTTCGATTAAAGGAGCAATCCGCTTAAGGAGGGGCCTAGGTCCTATCAGCTAGTTGGTGAGGTAAGAGCTCACCAAGGCTATGACGGGTAGGGGGGCTGAGAGGCTGATCCCCAACGACGGCACTGAGAAACGGGCCGTACACCTACGGGTGGCAGCAGTCGAGAATATTCCACAATGGGCGAAAGCCTGATGGAGCGACGCCGCGTGCAGGAAGAAGGTTTTCGGATCGTAAACTGCTTTTCTATGGGATGATTGCGTCTTTATGGCGTACGACAGTACCGTAGGAATAAGGGGTTGCTAACTACGTGCCAGCAGCAGCGGTAATACGTAGACCCCGAGCGTTATCCGGATTTATTGGGCGTAAAGCGAGTGTAGGAGGTTTGGTGCGTCCGTTGTAAAATCCCTCTGCTTAACAGAGGACTCGCAATGGATACGGCTGAACTAGAGGGTGTTAGAGGGTGATAGAACGCACGGTGTAGGGGTGAAATCCGTTGATATCGTGCGGAATACCAAAGGCGAAGGCATTCACCTGGAGCATTCCTGACTCTGAGACTCGAAAGCGTGGGGAGCAAAAAGGATTAGATACCCTTGTAGTCCACGCCCTAAACGATGCCTACTAGTTGTCGGAAGTATCGACCCTTTCGGTGACGAAGCTAACGCGTTAAGTAGGCCGCCTGGGAAGTACGGTCGCAAGACTAAAACTCAAAGGAATAGACGGGGACTCGCACAAGTAGTGGATTATGTGGTTTAATTCGACAACAAACGAGGAACCTTACCAGGGCTTGAAATTCTGTTGAATGTAGGAAGAAACTTCTACAGTCCCTCACTAAGTTCATAAGTGTAAAATTTAATTCGCAATGAAATTTTATTATTTGTGGTTTTAGTGAGGGACAGCAGGACAGGTGCTGCACGGTCGTCGTCAGCTCGTGGCGTGAGTTGTTACCTTAAGTGGTTAAACGAGCGCAACCCCCGTTTTGTGTTACAAGTGTCACAAAAGACTGCCCTGTTTAACAGGGAGGAAGGTGGGGATGACGTCAGATCAGCGTGGCCCTTTGATGCCCTGGGCTACACACATAATACAATGGTCAGGACAATGGGTCGCCAAACCGTAAGGTGGAGCCAATCCCAAAAACCTGGCCCCAGTTCGGATTGAGGGCTGAAACTCGCCCTCATGAAGCCGGAATTACTAGTAATCGTGCATCAGCCATGGCACGGTGAATACGTTCTCGAGTCCTGTACTCACCGCCCGTCACACCAAGGGAGTTGGGAGTAGGTGGAGTCCGCTTATGGTGGATGAGCCTAAGCTCAATAACAAGGGTGAAGTCGTAACAAGGCACGCGTAGCGGAAGCTGTGCGTGGATTAATTAAATTATTTCAAGTTTGTCGATCTTACGCATTGCGTAAAATGGTGTTGACCGTGGAGCCATTATGTCACGGTTAGTTGGGACAACTAAAAAAGTTTTGATTCAAATTATTTAAAATAGTCCGCCGTGGCGGGCTATTTTGATTTTTAGACTGAAAAAGTTATAATAAAAAAATGAGCAAAGTTTTACTTATTGAAGATGATCATTTTTTATCTTCGTTATTAAGAAGCAAATTCCAAAAAGAAGGATTTGAGGTTTTTTATGCCATGGATGGTGATGAAGCCTTAAATATTTTAAGAACAACAAAAGAGAAAATGGACATTATTTTGCTTGATCTTATTTTGCCTAAAAAATCAGGTTTTGAGGTAATGACAGAAATACGTAATGACCCCCAGCTTCAGTACGGTAATATCCCAATAGTAATTATTTCAAATTTGGGTCAGCCGGAGGATGTTGAAAGGGCCAAGAGTTTGGGGGCAGTTGCATATTTTGTAAAAGCCAAAACATCCATTAATGACTTGGTTGAAAAAGTTAAGGAATTTATCGCAGCGGCACAAAAATAGTAATTATTGAGGTTCAACCTCCAAGAACCCCCGAGGTTGAACCTCAATAATTCGCAGTTATTTTTTTTTGATTATTTGTTATCCACATTGATTATAAGGTTCCTTGTTGTATAATTTATTTAAGTCGCAGTTAAATAATAAATAATAAATAATAAATATGAAAAGTATGTCAAAAGGGTTTACATTATTGGAACTCCTTATCGTTATCGCAATTTTAGCCATATTAACAACAGTCGTGGTTTTGGTTTTAAATCCTGCCGAATATCTGGCACAGGCAAGAGATTCACAAAGACTTTCAGATATTAGCACATTAAACAGCGCAGTGTCGTTATATCTGTCTTCAATTTCAGCAATTAGTTGGGGTTCAGGATGTTTAACCTTTCCATCAACTTATTGCACAGCATCATCAACTTATGCAACTCCGAATAATAGTAGTACGTGTACAAGTGTTAGTTCTTCAACCGCAGTTGGAAATGGCGCTGGAGGAGGTTATGGGTGGTTGCCTCTTGATTTCAAGAGTCTTTCAGCTGGTTCTCCGATTGCAAAGGAACCTATTGATCCGACAAATAGCGCAACTTTAAAATATTCATATAATTGCAATTCTACAGCCAATACATATGAAATAGATGCAAGAATGGAAAGCGCAAAATATAAAAACGGTGGAGGTTCAAATGTTGAAAGTACTGATGGAGGAAATGCTTCCACAACTTACGAAATGGGAACCGATCTAACCATAATTTATTAAAATTATTTTAAAAATACTCCGACACATGTCGGAGTATTTTTTGTTTGTGAAAATTTTTGGTACAATATATAAAAGTATAAAGTTAAAAAATCAAAAATCAAAAATCAAAATCACAGTTTAAAGTTATAAAGTTAATGAATTTCTGCTTTAGCAGAAATGACAGGCTGACACAGTTTTTAATTTTGAATTTTACATTGTCATTTTCCATTTTGATATTTCCATTTTGAATTTTAGGTGATTAAGATTCCAATTCAAAAACTTAAAGAAATTTTAATTAATGAGGGACTGACAGATTCTGAGCAGTTTGATTTTTTAGTCAAGGAATCAGAAAGGTTAAATCAAGGATTAGACGGAATTTTGATTTCAAGAGGGATAATATCTTCTGATTATTTTTATAATATATTATCCCGATATTTAGGCGTTGAGATTATTAATTTGAAAAGTGTCGGAGTTGAGGAAGGTGTTCTGGGACTATTAAGTTTGGATTTGGCGAGACAAAAACATTCAGTCATTTTTAAAAAAGAGGCGGACGGAACTTTGGATGTTGCAATGGAAGATCCGAGTGATTTAAAAGTGATAGAATTTTTGGAAAGATATTTAAAAGTAAGAATAAAGCCTTTTTTGGCAAAGCCGAGTGATTTGGAAGTCGGGTATGCAATTTATAACCGACAGCTCGCGGAAAATTTTAAAAAAATAATTCAGGAAAACATTCAAAATTCATTTTTCATTAAAGAGGAAAAAATGGAGGATGTTGCAAATGCCGTTCCGGTTGTGGCAATCGTTGAAAACTTTATTTCATATGCCTTATCTTTGAGAACATCTGATATTCACATTGAAGCATTGGAAGATGGGGTTTTGGTGAGATTTCGAATTGACGGAGTTTTGCATGAAATTTTAAGAATTTCAAAAGAAGTTTTGCCTTCAATTTTGGCCAGAATTAAGTTACTTGCAGCTTTGAAAATTGATGAACACTATAAGCCGCAGGATGGGCGTTTGAATTACAAAGTAGGAGATGAAAAGATAGATATACGTGTTGCGATTATGCCGACACTTTATGGAGAAAAGGTTGTTATGCGCTTGCTTTCTGCCGCGCAAAAACCGCTTTCATTGGAAGAGCTGGGATTAATGGATGATATGGTTGTAAAAGTTAAAGATAGCATGAAAAAAAGTTATGGTATGATTTTGGTCTGTGGACCAACAGGTTCTGGTAAGACAACCACGCTTTATTCAATTTTGAACATGCTGAATCAGCCGGAGGTTAATATTGTCACTGTTGAAGACCCGATTGAATATTATATAAAATATGTAAATCAGACCCAGATAAATTCTCAGGCAGGAATTTCTTTTGCCAGCGTTTTGCGCGCATTTTTAAGACAAGATCCAAACATTATCATGATTGGAGAAATCAGGGACAGTGAGACTGCGGAAATTGCGGTTAACGCGGCTCTCACTGGACACTTAGTTTTATCCAGCTTGCACACTAACGACGCGCCGACTGTGGTTCCGCGATTTATGGATATGAAAATTCCTAATTTTCTTGTCGCCGCGGTATTAAATATTATTATTGCGCAAAGACTTGTGAGAAAAATTTGTCTTAACTGTATTGAGTCCTATGTTCCGACGCAGGACATGGTTGATTCGTTAAAGGTTCAGGTTAAGGAATTAAATCTTCAGGAAACTGATTTAAAAATTGCTCAAAATCTTTACAAAGGAAGGGGATGTATTGTTTGTAATAATACCGGGTATCAGGGACGAATGGGTATTTATGAAATTTTAGATGTTGATAACGAAGTGAGGAGTCTTATTAATAGTGCCAATTTTTCCTTGGGGGCTCTTATTGATCTTGCCAAAAAGAAAGGAATGGTTTCAATGTTTGAGGATGGACTAAGAAAAGTTGAATTAGGATTAACGACAATTGAGGAGGTGCTAAGAGTTATTAGGGAGTAATATTTAATCAGCGAAAGAACGAAATAGAATGAAATAACGAAAGAAATATATTTTAAATTTTCGTATTTTCGTATAAATTCGATTTTCGTTGATTCAGCGAAGCGCATGAAGTTTTACTACACAGCATTACAACCCGATGGAAAGGTGATTCAAGAGGAGATGGAAGCAAATGGAACAGCCGAAGTCCTGGAATTTTTGGCGAGCAAGGAGCTCAGGCCAATTTCATTAAAAAAAGATGAATCTGGAAGAACGACAAGTTTTTTTGCCAAACTTTTTGAACCGCCGATTGCAACAGCTGACAAGATTTTTTTGACGAAGTATTTGGCGTTGATGCTTAAAATTGGAACTGATCTTTTTAAGGCGATAAATATTTTGATTGCGGATTTTGACAAGCCGGGGGTAAAGGCGCTTCTTTATGAAATAAAAGAAAACCTCGAAAATGGAAAGCCATTTCATTTGGCATTCGCAAACCATCCTAAATATTTTTCAGCGGTTTTTGTGAATTTAATCAAATCAGGAGAAGCTTCTGGAAAATTGGAAGGTACTTTTGCGGAGTTAAGTGATAGTTTGCAAAAAGAACAGGACTTGCACCAGCAGATTCGTTCAGCATTGATATATCCAGTTTTGCTGTTATCAGTTTCAACATTTGTTATTTTTTTCCTGATTACATTTGTATTGCCAAAAATTGCTAAGGTTTTTGATGAGAGCGGTTTTGAGCCGCCGCTTTTTTCAAAAATAGTCTTTAATATTGGTTTATTTTTGAACGACTATTTCTTTTTTGTTGTTTTTGGAGCCGTTGCGGTTGTTTTTGGAGTTTGGTTTCTTTTTACAAGAGTTGGGACCGCAAAAAAAATTCTTCAGAGATTTTTGATGAGGCTGCCAATGGTTGGGCTGCTTTTAAGGGAAATTGCGATACAGCGTTTTGCAACCACTTTGGCGTCGCTTCTTTCTTCCGGATTGCCAATTTTGGATTCATTGGAAATTACAGCCCAAGTTGTTGGGAATGAATCGATAAAAGAGGCATTGCAAAGAATTTCCAGAGAGGGTATTGCAAAAGGACTTACAATTGGAGAAGCCTTTAAAAGAGAGCCGGCATTTCCAAAAACAATTACCAACTTGGTTGCAATTTCTGAAAAGAGCGGTAATTTGTCCAATATTCTTCTGACATTGTCGCAATTTTATGAATCAGAAATCAGAACTTCAATTAAAATATTAATATCTTTTCTTGAGCCGGCTTTACTGGCTTTTGTCGGCGCGGTTGTCGGAATTATCGCTTTGGCAGTTATCGTTCCGGTCTATCAGTTGGTGGGAAAGATATAAAAATTATTTGAAAGTTAAAAAATCAAAAATCAAAATTATAGTTTAAAATTGTAAAATGTTTTGTGGTGTCATTTCGTCCGCCAGTTGGCGGATTGATTCGGAATCCAAAAGATCCTGAAATAAATTCAGGATGACAATACTAAATCGCTTTTCATTTTTTACTTGTTCACTTTTTATTTTGATATTTCAATTTTAAATTTTATGAAAAAAGGATTTACATTACTTGAACTCCTCATAGTTCTCGGCATCCTAGCCATTCTTACAACAGTGGTTGTTTTGGTAATCAATCCTGTTCAATATTTGAAGGAAGCAAGAGATAGTTCAAGATTGTCTGATATTTCAACTCTTAGCACTGCGCTAAATCACTATCAGTTAACTGGAGCTTCTTTTGGAACTGAAAGTGTAAATTATGTTTCATTGCCAAGCGCTTCTTCAACCTGTGGAGATTTGGGATTGCCAATGTTGCAGACTGGTTGGTCATATCATTGCGCAACACAAGAAAATTACAGAAATACCAACGGAACAGGATGGATTCCATTTGATTTTTCCTCCGTCCCAGGAGGTTCGATAATAGGTTCTTTGCCTATTGATCCAATAAATAGTACTTCAAGTGGACTATATTATAGTTTTGGAGTTGTGAATTCAAAATATGAAGTATGGGCGCAAAATCTGGAATCAACAAAATTTATTTCAAAAGCCACAGATGATGGCGGAATATCTGCAACTGCATATGAAATTGGAACTGATTTGACAATTGCGCCACATGCGGCAATTTCTGCCAGCAGCACATTGTCACAAACAACAGATACTGATTTCAATGCTGGGACTCTTAGCGGCGCTCTTGTTTCAGGAAGCGGAGTAAGTGGAAGTGTCGTATTGGATGCATATCAATACCAGGTTTTAAATGACGGACCAACTTTTTATTGGAAATTGGATAATGATTATACTGATGCGATTGGAAATGCCTCTTCAGGAGTGGCAACAACCACGGGCGTGTTTGGCGCTGCTAAATTTGGCGCAACAAGCGCGAGTATTGCGGGAACTACTGGTGGCTCAGGAGTAGGAAATGGTTATATTAATTTTCCTACACATGCAAGTCTTAACTTTGGATCTGCTGTTGATTTTTCAATAGAAAGCTGGGTTAAGCTATCTGGAAATCCATCAGATCCAAATTATTATATAATTTATGACAGAAGAACAAATGGTTCTGGTGTTGGGTTAGTAACTTATATCAAAAACGCTTCTGGTGTTTATACATATAGACTAACAATGGCAGCAACTACATATATATCTGCGTCATTTATTCCAGATACTAATTGGCATCATATTTGCTGGATTGCGGATCGAGATACATCTTTAACTCTTTATGTTGATAATGTTTCTCAAGTTGTCTCCGGAATTCCAAATCAAAATACTAATGATAACACAAGCCAATTTACATTTGGGGGCAGATCTTATACGCAACCATCCCTTGTTCTTAATGGACTACTTGATGAAGTAGCTGTATATCGCAAGCTTTTAACATCGACACAAGTTTCAAATCACTACAATGCCGCGTCTGCAGGCACATTTATTTCGTCAGTAATGGACACTACTCAAAGTTCAACTTTTTCAACAATGGATTATTCAGCTACTACAAATGCCAGCACAACTTTGACAATGGATATCAGAGCTGGAAATACCGCAACTCCTGACGGCACTTGGACATCATGGATTACTGGCGTGGCAAATGGAGGAGATATAAGCGCGTTGGGAGTTAATAGATATGTACAATATAAAGCCAATTTTTCAACCACAGATTCTTCCCAAGCTCCAATATTAAATGATGTGACTGTAAATTATTCTTATTATCACTAAAAATATTTTTTTATAGCATCCAATTAATATTTTTGCTAAAATAATAAAATATGGAGAGTAAAAACGTGTCAGGATTTTCTTTATTAGAACTTCTTATTGTTATCGGAATTATGGCTATTTTAGGGACTTTTTTAAGCCTTAATCTTTTTGGTTTGTCCCAAAGAAAAAATATTGACAGCGATACGCAAAAAATTGCATATATTTTAAGATCTGCGCATGATAAATCTGTTGAGCAGGAAAGTTCCAGTCAGTGGGGGGTTCATTTTGAAAATCCAACCACTGGAACCGGATTTTTTGCCGTTTTTAGCGGCAGTTATTCTTCCAGCTCAGTTTCTTCTCGTATTAATCTAAGTTCCAGTGATGTTTTTTTAAATCCATCACGAGGAAATTATTTGGATGTTGTTTTTTTGAAAGAATCAGGTTTGCCGTCAAGCACCAGTTCAATTATAATTGCGTTAGATAGTAATAATGCAGTTTCAAGTACAATAACAATACTTCCGGAGGGACAGGTTAAATATTGATAAAGTGTAAAGTTAAAAAATCAAAAATAAAAATGAGATTCTTCGCAAAGCTCAGAATGACAGAGATATCATATTTTAATAATTTTCAATTTCCAATAAATTTTTTAATTTTTAATATTTAAATGAAATACGATAAAACGCCTTCACCTCTCACCTCTCACCTTTCACCGTCTGATGGACAGTCTCTTATTGAGCTTCTTGTCGGATTGGGAGTTGGAGCCATTATAATTCTTGGAATTTCTACAATTATTTCCGCCAATTTAAAAAGCTCGCTTAATATAAAAAATACCCAACTCGTAGCTTCTTTTAATCAGGAGATTTTAGATTCCGCCAGATTGTCAGCCGGCGCTGATTGGCATAATATATATAACCTTACAAAAGGGCAGGGAAATAATTATTATATTTCTTCTTCAACTCAAGCCGTGGTTTCCGGAAAAGAATTAATCGTAGCTGATGGAAAGAATTTTTTTCGATATTTTTATGTGCAAAATGTCAGTAGAGATCAATGCGGAATTGGAGAAATTTCCACAAGTGCGACCACAACTTGTTCTTCCGGGCCTGGCAGCGGGGGAATTGCCAGTGACCCGTTAATTCAAAAAGTTATCGCAGTGATTGAAGATGCCAACAATCAAGTTATTATAACTCAAGATGAATATGTGGCGAGGTCAAGAAATTACAGTTTTAGTCAGGGGAATTGGTCTGGTGGTGGCGGTCAGGTAGGGGCTATTATCGGGCCGAATGACAAATTTTCAACATCAACCGGAATAAACTATTCCAGTGGCACATTACAATTACAATTGTAATAAAAATGAAATGAATGAGAGAAAGGCGAAGGGGTATTAAAGATGTTTATTGTTAGAAAATAAATTAAATGGTAAAATATAATATAAGTTTGTAATTTTTGAGAGGATTTTTATATGGATATAAATATTTTTAAAAAAAATCTAAGGTACAAAAATATTTTTGCATTTTTTATTGCAGTTATGTTGTTTTTTGTTGGTTACTTTGTTTTTGGATATTTAAATTTAACGCGCGCGGCAACAAATATTGATTCAATAAATTATTGGGCGTGGAATGACACTATAAATTGGGTAGATTTTTATTCAACCAATTCAGTTATGGTTTATGCAAATCGTTTACAGGGTTATGCCAGTTCTTCTGTCGGTTATATTGCATTTAATTGCAATTCAACTCCAATTGGAGATATTTGCGCAGGACCGGGGGGAAATTGGAAGGTTTCAAATGATGGCAATGGAAATTTATCAGGATGGGCATGGAATGACGCAATTGGATGGATAAGTTTTGACAGTGTTACTGCCAGTTCCTCTTATCCTTATCAGGTTGCGATAAATTCCAACACAGGAGATTTTAGTGGATGGGCATGGAATGACGCAATTGGATGGATAAGTTTTAATTGCGCAGATACAAGCATTTGCGGTACTTCAAATTTTTATGTAAAAACTTCTTGGACAAGCGCTCCAATAGTGGGATATTTATATTCATCAATTTTTGATACGCAAGTATCGGGCGGAGCATCAATAAATTCAATTATGTGGAAGGGCAATCTTGATGGCGGAGCAGTATCTTTTCAAGTTGCATCGTCAAATGACTCCGGCGGACCTTGGAATTATTTGGGGCCTGATGGAAGCGCGTCAAGTTTTTATGCCGCAGGATCGGGCGTGATTATGCCGATAAATCTTACCTATCATAACAATCAAAGATACGTAAGATATAAGGTTGTTATTCAATCTGACAACTCACAGACGCAAACTCCGGTAATTAATGATATAATTATTAACTGGGGATTATAAAAGGTCGTAATTAATTTAAAATTGAAAAATCAAAGATTAAAATGACAATGCAAAGTTTAAAATGAATTAGTTATAAAATTATTTTCTATTTAAAAAATTTTGCATTTTACACTGTCATTTTTAATTTTGATATTTACATTTTTATTTTGAAACATGAATAAGTTAAACAAAATTTTATTAGCCACCGTTATCGTATTAATCATAGCTTTTGGAGTTGTTTTGTATTGGCAAAAGGGCGGATTTGAAGAAGAATATTCTGCTGTTTATATGACAACCGGAGATCTTTATTTTGGAAAATTAAGTCATTTCCCAAAAACATCTCTTTCAGATGTTTGGCTTTTGCAAAGAAATGCAAATGATACACAAAATCCATTTGGCATTTCAAGATTTGACAAGGCATTTTGGGGGCCGGAAGATAAATTAAATATTGATTCAAAAAATATCGTGTGGACTACTGAATTAAAGAGTGACAGTGCGTTGGTTAAATTCTTTAAGAATCCATCAGCAGCTGACACGCAAGCTCAGGGGCAACAGTCGCAAGAATTGCAAAATTCAACCTCAACAAATAAATGAGAAAAGGGGTAATTGCATTACCAACAATTATTTTAATCGGCGGCATTATTTTAGAGATTGTTTTAACCCTCTCTTTGGTGTCATATTTATTACTTCAAAGCGGTGCCGGCTCTAAATTTGCCGCCGAGGCGTTGGTATACGCCCAATCGGGGATTGACGATGCAATTATAAAAATAATAAGAAACAGTAGTTTTTTTGGCAGCGGAGTGACGTATCAACATACACTGGACATAGATATTATCAGAAAAGTGAGCATGGTTGCGTGTCGGGATTTTCAAATTACAAATGATATTTGCGACGTGACAAAGCCAAACAGCGGAAAGATTCAAATTATATCCTCAGGAAGATCATTTACTAAAAATAGGCGGCTTCAGGTTTTTGTGAATATTGATTCAAATACAGGAGAGGTTAAAGTTGGGTCAGTGCAGGAAATACCACTGTAAAAGTGAAAAGTTAAAAAATCAAAAATCAAAATGACAGTTTAAAATTATAAAATTAACACAGCAGTGTCACTCTGAATGTAGTGAAGGATCTTATTATTAAAATATGAGATTCTTCGTTTCTCTCAGAATGACCGTTGTTGTATTTTTAGCATTTTGCATTGTCATTTTCCATTTTGATATTTCCATTTTAAATTATAGCCAAATGACTTTTAAAAAATTCTACAATTTAATAAATCCTCAGCCTGAAATCGCTGGATTGGAAATCAGCGATGCTTATTTGCGATATGTTTTATTAAAAGGCAAAAAGGCCAGTTTTATTTCATTTAAATTGCCGCCGGGTATCATTGAAAGTGGTAAAGTAAAGGATAAGGATAAATTTTTATCAATAACAACGGATTTTTTTAAAAAAATTTCTCCAAGCAACAAAAAGAAATATGTCGTTGCAAATATTACCGACGCAAATGTTTATACTGAAATGTTCTCTTTGCCAAAAGCGGCGGAAAACAATATTGAGGAGTCAATTAATTTAAATTTGCGAATGATATCTCCGATTAATTTTGATAATGCATATATTGACTGGCAGATAATCGGGGAAAAAATATCAAATGGCATGGTTCAGTCGGAAATTTTGGGGTCTTTTGTTCCAAAACAGGTTATTGACGATTATGAAAATATTTTATCAAAAGCCGGTTTTGAGTTGGTTGCTATTGAATTTCCGGGGATTGCGCTTACAAGATCTGTGGTTGATTTACATGATGGCTTTGATAAGAGTAAAAATTATATTTTAATGAGGGTTGGCAGCGATGGACTGTCTTTTGATTTTATAAAAAATGGCAATTTGTATTTTTTGCATTTTATATCATGGGCTTCTGCCTATGGAGATCAGCGTCAAGTGTCGTTTGATTTGGTAAAAAATCTTGTCATAGTGGAAACTCAAAAAGTGTTAAGTTTTTACGAGACTCACTCCGAGGGAATTGTTGATGGAATGTTTTTGGTCAGTCCAACATTGACTGAGGAAATCTCCAAAATTATTGCCGATAATTTTCATAATCTTTCAGTTAGAATTCCTGCATTAAAGGAATTTAAAAATGTGGAGCCGGTTTGGTTTAACGCCATGGGGTCTGCTTTAAGGGGACTAAAGTCAAGATCAGAAGATGCGGAAATCAGCTTATTGTCCGCCGGAACTGAGAAAAAGTTTGCAGATTATCAAGTGGTTGCTTTTATGAGTATTTGGAGAAATATCATCCTGTCGGTTTTAGGAGCAATTATAATTTTTTTCGGAGGACTGGATTTTATAATAATGAGAAATACAACGGCGCTGACGGAAAAATTAAGTTCAATTGCCGCAGTTCCCGGAGTTTTAAAAATAAGCGAACTTCAGAAGCAGGCAAATGATTTTAACCAGAAAGCAGATCTTCTTTATAGCGCTTATAGCAGTAAAATAATATGGTCCCTGTTTTTTAGGCAAATAGATCAATTAACCAGTCAAAATGGCATTGCAATTAAAAGAATTTTAGTCCAATCTGTTAATTCCCCGGTTCTTTTACTCGGGGAAGCAAGTAGTGAGGATAAAATTATCGCCTTTAAAACAGTTCTTGAAAATCAAAAAAATTTTTCAGATGTAAATCTTCAACTTTCAAATATTTCAAAGAGCATAGGGGGTAGTTTGAATTTTTCAGTGACTTTTAAGATTAAAATTGGGGAATAATAACCCTCGCCGTTGGTGGGGTGTTCGATTTTATGGATAAATTTTTTCATCCATAAAATCAAAAATTTATATAAAATCGGCATGGAAGAACAAGAATTAAAAAAAATTTCAGCATCTATTGAAGCATTGCTTTTTATTTATGGAGAACCGATTGAAATTAAAAAATTGGTGGATATTTTGGGTGTCAAAAAAGAACAAATTGAGGAAGCTTTGAATGCGTTAAAGGATGCATTAAATAATAATAATAGGGGATTAGCTTTGGTTTTTCATGATACTAAGATTCAGTTAGTGACAAAACCGGATTTTGCCAATATAGTTGAAAAGATAGTCAAGGAGGAATATGAGGAAAATTTGACCCCTGCGGCTTTGGAAACGCTGTCTTTAATAGGTTACCTTGGACCGATATCAAGGAATCAGATTGATTATTATCGTGGCGTGAATTCATCCTACACTGTAAGAAATCTTATGATGAGAGGATTGGTTGAAAAAAGTCATGATGCAAAAAATCAGCATATTTTCCTTTATCAAGCAACTGTTGATTTGTTAAAACATCTTGGAATTTCCAAGATTGATGAGCTACCAGATTATCAAAAATTTCAGACAATTTTGGCAAACAAGGAAGCGGAGGTTAAGGAAAACATTGAGCAAATTCAGCCAAATTCTGAAGCGATATAAATGCTAAACACTTTGATATTTAAAATTATTTAAGATGAGGAATATAAAAATAGTAATTTTATTGGTGCTAGTTTTCATTTCAGTTTTTGCCATTAAGGCTATTGGCAAGGAGAAAATTTTTTCCCAAACAGCGAATATTAGCGATAATGTTATTTTGCAATCGGCAGATGGCAATGCAGCTTTTGCGGATCAAAACAATCAAGAAATTTTATCCAGAAATGAAATGGCAATTTCTCCGGATTTGTTGACGAATATGAAATGCGGAGACAATTTAGTTTTGTCAGCTCATTTGGCTTTGGTCAGATTTTTAAATAACAATAATAGGACATATGAAATTAATGCCAATAGCTATTGGCCAATTGCTTCAATAACAAAGCTCATGACCGCCATTGTCGCCAAGGAAAACATTGATCCGCTTAAACAAATAACTTTTTCTGATGATGAAATTTTGGGACAAAACAGCGCCGAGAATTTTAAGTCAGGGGAAACATATAAAGCCGGTGATTTGATGAAGTCCATGCTTTTGCTTTCCAGTAATGATGCTGCCGAATCTCTGTCAAATAATTTGCCGGATAATTTAACTGGCGATTCTTCGCGAAATAAATTTATTGAGTTGATGAATTCAAAAGCAAGGGATTTAAATTTAAGCGAAACTGTATATTTTGATCCAACCGGACTTTCGGCAAAAAATCAGTCAACTCCAAATAATATTTTCAAGATAATATCGTATTTGTATCAAAATTATCCTGATATTTTAAAAATAACTTCTCAAAAAACGTTGCCTATTATTGAGTTAAATTTAAAAAAGAAAATAAACGTTTCAAATATGAATGAATTTGCCGGGCAAGCTGATTTTATTGGAGGGAAAACTGGTTATATTGATGAGGCGCAGGGAAATCTTGTCTCATTGTTTAATGTTAAAAAAGAGCCGGTGGTGATTGTTGTTTTGGGAAGCCAGGACAGGTTTGGAGATACCAGAAAGCTGTTGGATTGCGTGAAAAATCCGGATGGCGTACAATCGGATATAAGTGAGTAAAAGTTAAAATGTAAATATCAAAAATCAAAATGACAATGTAAAAATGTTAAATTATTTTAATTCGCCTCTGATGAATTAAAAATTTTAAACTTTGATTTTTAAAATTTAAATTTAAGCAATAATGTATTCAACCCACATTTTTTTAATAGTAAAACTTTTAAGTTTCTTTATAGGAGCTTTTTTGATTGCAATTATTTTGGCTCCAATTTTGATAAAAATGCTTTATAAATATAAGGCATGGAAGAAAAAACCAAAGGAAAAATCAATTGGCGGCTATGATACTCCGATTTTTCAAAAATTTCATGCGCAGAAAGAAGTGAGTGTTCCGAGAATGGGCGGAATTTTAATTTGGGTAACCGTATTGATTGTGGCAATTGTTGATTTAATTTTGGTAAAAGTTTTACCCCAACCAATGGCGGATAAAATAAATTTTCTGAGCCGTTCACAGACTTGGCTGCCATTGTTTACGTTAATTTCAGCATCAATTTTGGGATTAGTTGATGATATTATGACTGTCAAAGATAGCGGAAAATATGTAAGTGGGGGAATGAGATTTAAAACCAGATTGGCACTTATTTCTTTGATCGCGTTGGTTGGAGCGTGGTGGTTCCATTTTAAATTGGGTTGGGAAACAATTTATATTCCATTTCACGGCAATCTATATATAGATGGTTGGTATATTTTAATTTTTGTTTTGACGATGCTGGCGACTTTTTCAAGCGGCGTTGTTGATGGGCTTGATGGATTATCAGCAGGAGTGATGATGCCGATATTTACCGCGTTTGGCATTATTGCATATTCAAGAGGACTTTATGATTTGGCGACATTGATAATTGTCATTGTGGGAGCCTTGGTGACTTATTTGTGGTTTAATGTGCCACCGGCGCGATTTTACATGGGCGAAACCGGTATTCTGGGACTTACTTCCGTACTGGCGGTAATTGCGTTTTTAACAAATTCCGTTTTACTGTTGCCAATAATTGGGATGGTTCTGGTTATTGAATCAATGTCTGTAATTATTCAACTTACTTCCAAAAAATTAAGAAACGGAAAAAAAGTTTTTTTGGCTGCGCCGATCCACCATCATTTTGAAGCAAAGGGCTGGTCTGAGTCTCAAATTACAATGAGATTTTGGATTATTTCAGCGGTGTTTTCCGGATTGGGATTGATACTTTATTTTTTGAGTAGATTCCTAGTTTAAAAACAATTTTAAATTTTCAATTTTGAATTTAAATTAAATGATTAAATTTTTTAATTTAAAAAAATATAATTAAGATATTAATAAATTTATTTGAAATTTTTAATTGGAAATTAGTAATTTTATTAGCGGGTATAGTATAGTGGTAATACACGACCTTCCCAAGGTTGAAACGAGGGTCCGATTCCCTTTACCCGCTCTGAAATAGTGGTTAGTGACTAGTGATTAGGGAATAGTGAATAAAAAATCTACTATGTTTAAGCATAGTAGATTTTTTTGAATTTAATTTTGTTAGTGTTAACACTAACAAAATTATGAAGTGACAATTATGAAGTGCGAGAGAGAGTTGACGGGAAATTCTAAACGGTTTAGTCTGTAATTAGATTTTTAATTTAAGAATATGGAGGCAGTTATGGAAAAATTGTGGCGCAACATTTTAATTTGCCCGCGATGCGGCAAAAAAGCTCCAGAATTTAATGAACAATTAAAGCACAATTTTTGCCCGACATTAGAAGATAACAAAGCCGTAAATATCTGTATGGAATGTAAAATGAAAGATGTTTGGAAGTAAATGTAAATGAAAAAGAAGAATATAAAGAGCTATCTAAAATGATTAGCTCTTTTTTGTCCTAACATCTAATTCAAGAGTGGTTTTTATTGTTTTTAGAGGGGATTTTTGATATAATTCTTAAATAAAACAATATAAAAACATCGCATAATAGCGGTATTTTTTAAGGCTTAACGAATATAATCATGGCAAAGATACTAAAAAATCCGCCAGCCGGCGGAGAAAAAATTGAAAATATCAATCAGGCGAGTGAGTCATATAGTGCCAAGGATATTTATGTTTTGGAAGGATTGGAGCCGGTAAGAAAAAGACCGGGTATGTATATTGGTTCAACCGGTGTTGATGGATTACACCATTTGATATGGGAGGTTTTTGATAATTCTATAGATGAGGCTATGATGGGATTTGCCAAAAATATCAAGGTTGAATTACTCAAAAATAATCGCGTGGCAGTGACAGATGACGGACGCGGTATTCCAGTTGATATTCATCCGAAAACAAAAAAATCGGCGCTTGAAACAGCTGCGACAACTTTGCACGCGGGAGGTAAATTTGGAGGTGAGTCTTATAAAGTTTCCGGAGGTTTGCATGGTGTTGGACTTTCCGTGGTTAATGCTTTGTCTACGTGGATGAGGGCTGAAGTTTGTCGCGATGGAACTCTTTATGCCCAGGAGTATAAACAAGGCAAGCCATTATTTCCAGTAAAAAAAGTTGGTAAGTGTAATAAACAAGGAACAAAAATTATTTTTGATGCGGATCCAACAATATTTTCTGAGATTGAATATAATATTAAAAAAATTGTTGATACTTTGAGGCAGCGGGCATTTTTAACCAAAGGAATCAGAATTGAGATTGTTGATGAAAGTGGAAAGATTCCATTTTATAATACCTTTTATTTTGAGGGAGGTTTAGTTTCATTTATTGATTATTTAAATGCAAGTCATAAAGCGGTGCAAAAGGAAGTTTTTTATGCGCATAAAAATCATGACAACATGGAAGTTGAAGCTGCTTTTGTTTATAATGAAGAAAATGACACAAGGGAATTGAGTTTTGCAAATAATATTTACACTCCGGACGGTGGCATGCATTTGACGGGTTTTCGTTCCGCGTTAACGAGAGTTTTAAATGATTACGCCAGGACAAATAATTATTTAAAGGAAGCGGATGAGAATCTGACCGGTGATGATGTGCGTGAAGGCTTAACAGCTGTTATTTCAATAAAACTTCGTGAGCCGCAGTTTGAAGGTCAAACCAAAGCGCGTTTGGGAAATCCTCCGGCAAGAACAGCTATTGAAACTGTTATTGCGGAAACATTAAAAGAATTTTTGGAAAAGTATTCAACCGAGGCGAGAGCGATAATTGAAAAATGTTTATTGGCTCAAAAGGCCAGAAAAGCCGCAAAAGCCGCAAAAGATACTGTTCTTAGAAAAGGCGCCTTGGAAGGCATGACTCTTCCGGGTAAATTGGCTGATTGTTCAAGTAGAAATGCCGACGAGTCAGAATTGTTTATAGTTGAGGGAGACAGCGCGGGTGGAAGCGCAAAACAAGGGAGGGATAGAAAGTTCCAGGCTATTTTGCCATTACGCGGAAAAATTTTGAACGTTGAAAAATCGCGTTTGGATAAGATGCTTTTGAATAATGAAATTAAGTCATTGGTTATTGCGCTTGGAACTGCGATTAGCGACAGCTTTAATTTGGAAAATTTAAGATACGGAAAAGTTGTTATTATGACCGATGCTGACACTGATGGCGCTCATATCAGAACTTTGCTTCTGACATTGTTTTACAGATATTTCAAGCCGGTTGTTGATAGCGGACATCTTTATATTGCGCAGCCTCCACTTTACAGAGTCCAGTCTGGAAAAGAATTCCAATATGCTTATGATGACAAACAAAAAGATATAATAGTTGAAGAAATTCAAAAAGCAAAAAGAGAAAAAAAATCAGCGAAAAACGAAAAAGAACGAAATAGCGAAAAAGATATTTCTGATAAATCAGAAATAGAGGTTGGTCAGGATGGAGAAGTAAAGGGTATAAATATTCAACGATATAAAGGTTTGGGAGAAATGAATGCAGATCAATTATGGGAGACAACAATGGATCCGGAATTTAGATCATTAAAACGCGTGTCTATAGATGATGCTGCTGAGGCTGACAGACTGTTTGATGTTTTAATGGGTGATCAAGTGGAGCCGAGAAAGCAATTTATTCAGTCAAAAGCGACAATGGTTAAAAATCTTGACATATAGGAATTATTTAAAGATTTTTGCTTGCTTTATTTAAACAAGTAAAAATCTTTATAATAAACCTATACCCCGCCGGTTTATTTTAATAAAATTTGATTTTTTAAACGGTTTAGGGTAGAATTATTTTTGTTATATTCATAAATTTTGGAGGCGGGGTGCTCAATTTTATAGTTGTTCACCTTGTTCACAAATAAAAATGGCATGTTTAGCAAATTAAAATCTTACATTTTGGAGTCAAAATTGGAATTTAGTCGCGTCAATTGGCCGACAAGACAAGAAACCGTCAAATTAACTTTGGTGGTTATTGGTTTTGCATTAATACTTTCCGCATTTTTAGGAGTTTTGGACATTTTATTCAATTATATTTTGGTGAATTTTATTATTTAAAAAGCGACACTAATTACAAATAACACACGAATTTACGGATTTTATTTGGGTCATTCGGGTGAATTAGTGTATTAGAGTCGCTAATGAATCAGCAATGGAAAAAGAAATAAAAAAAGAAGGAACAAAAACTGCGACAAAGTCTGAACAGAAAATAACAAAGAAAGGAGAGAGGCATTGGTATGCGGTGCATACTTATTCCGGTTACGAAGACGCGGTTGCGAGGTATTTAAATCAGCGTGTTGATTCCTTGGAAATGCATGACAAGATTTTTAATATTCTTGTTCCAAGAGAAAAGAAAATCAAAATCAAAAACGGGAAAAGAAAGGAAGTTGAAGAAAAAATTTATCCTGGATATGTGTTGGTTGATATGTTGATGAGCGAAGATTCATGGTATGTGGTAAGAAACACTCCAAGAGTCACCGGATTTGTGGGAGCTGACACAACAGAGCCAACACCACTTTCAAAGGAAGAAGTTGATTTCTTGCTTTCAAAGATGCAAGGGGAAGAGGAAGAAAAGAAATTTACCATTGATTTCAAAGTTAATGAACTGGTTCAAATTAATGATGGACCATTTAAAGGCTATGAGGGTAAGATAAGCAATGTTGATGAAGAACAAGGAAAGGTTAAGGTATTGGTTCCAATTTTTGGGAGAGAAACTGAAGTTGAAATTGATTCATTACAAATACAGAAAGTATAATAAATAATTGAAAATTAAAAAATCAAAAATCAAAATGACAATGTAAATTTATAAAGTGAATTAAATTAAAAAATAATTTTATATATAAATAATTTTTACATTTTAATCTGTCATTTTCCATTTTGATATTTACATTTTACATTTGAAACGTGGCAAAAGTTAAAACAATTTTAAAATTACAGATTCAAGCGGGAGCTGCTAATCCGGCGCCTCCGATTGGACCTGCATTAGGACAACACGGCGTTAATATCGCTCAGTTTTGTCAGCAATTCAACGCAGCAACAAAAGACATGGGAACTGACATTGTTCCGGCTGAAATCACAATTTATGAAGACAGGACTTTTGAATTCAAACTTAAGACTCCTCCAGCTTCAGACTTATTGAGAAAAGCTGCAGGTGTGGCAAAAGGCGCCGGCAATCCGTTAAAGGATAAGGTTGGAAAAATCACCAAAGAACAATTGAGACAGATCGCGGAAAAGAAAATGATTGATTTGAATGCAAATGACATTGAAGCGGCAGAAAAAATTATTATGGGAACTGCAAGAAGCATGGGAATTGAACTTGAAAAGTAAAATCGCGGAATAAACGCGGAAAAAGTACCCGCGGAAGGACGCGGAAGAAAAGAGGCGGAAACGCCTCTTTTTTGGTAGAATGAAATATATTCTTAATAATGAATTAAAGTATGGATAGATTTTTTAAGTCAGTTTTATTTTTTTTGGTGATTGTGGGGATTGGAAGTTTTTTTATCATTAAACGTAATTTCATCTCCATAGATAATGCAAAAAATTTTTTAGCGGGGATATTTTTTGTTGAAAGCTTCACTATGGACTCTTTGAAAAATGATTATTTGTCGGTGACAGGCAATAAAAATGATGACAGTAAAATAGGGGAGGAATTTAATAATATTGCCAAGACTAAAATTAAAGTTCTAATTGTCCCGGGGCATGACAATGATTATTGGGGTACCGAATTTAATGAAATAAGAGAGGCGGATTTGAACTTGAAGTTGGCAAAATATTTGGCGGACTTTATTAAATCTGACAATCATTTTGAGGTTGTAATGAGCCGTGACGAAAATGGATATAATTCCGAGCTTTTGGATTATCTGAGTAAAAATGAAAATGATATAAATAAATTTATTGCGGAAAATAAGAATTTGACTGATTATTATATTCGAACAGGAATGGTTAATGATTTTGAACAGATTATTCATCTTAATGCTTTGCCTGGAGTCGTATTTAGGCTTTATGGAATAAATAAATGGGTAAATGATAATAATGTAAAAATTGTATTACATGTCCATTTTAATGATTATGCCAGAAGACCGGGTGATTCTGTCGGTGATTATTCTGGTTTTGCTATTTACATTCCGGAAAAGCAATTTTCCAATTCAAAATCGAGTCTTGCCTTAGCGCAATCTGTTTTTGGACGGTTGTCAAAATATTTTGCAGTGAGTAATATGCCCAAGGAAAATGCCGGAATAATTGAGGATCAAAAATTGATTGCCATTGGATCCAATAACACATTGAATGCTGCAAGTATGCTGGTTGAATATGGATATATTTATGAATCGCAATTTATAAATTCAGAAGTTAGCCCTTTAATTTTTGAGGAATTGGCTTTTCAAACTTATTTGGGGATTGAGGATTTATTTAATTCAGGGAAAATAAGTGGAGATGTTTCTTCTATCTCTTCAAAAATTATGAAGGATAATATTTTGGAAGAAGGAATGAAAAACGATCAGGAGGTTTTAAAATTTCAAATGGTTTTGCTGCGAGCCGGCTTCTATCCGACACCAGGATTTTCTAAAAACGATTGTCCTGTGAGTGGAAATTTTTTAAGTTGTACAAAATTGGCAGTTAAAAAATTTCAAGAAAGTAGCGGCATTAAAGCGTCGGGCATTGTTGGCGCCTTAACAAGAAGCGCATTAAATCAAATTTCAGAATAGTACAATTTATGAAAAAGATTATAAAAATTATAATTTTATTGGTGGTTTTCGGAGGCGTTGGGTTTTATTTTAGGCAGCCAATTGAAAATTTATTTGTGCGAGTTGAAAATAAAGTTTTGCCGTGTCAAAAACCAATTGTTTATAGTTTTGGGTTTTTTGACCAGAGATTTGGGATAACAAAAAAAGAATTTTCAGATGCAGTGGATAAGGCTGTGCAGATATGGGAAAAGCCGATAAATAAAAAATTATTTGAATATTCTGCGGATTCTTTACAGGTTGGAATTTTGAAAATTAATCTTATTTTTGATAATAGACAGGAAACAACAATAAAATTAAAAAAATTG
>Ga0184636_1000065_pt1 | contig 23845 bp, 30 predicted proteins | sample PLM3_60_b2_FD_133164 | JGI IMG/M metagenome (GOLD analysis project Ga0184636, IMG submission 133164) | Groundwater sediment microbial communities from an aquifer in East River, Colorado, USA - PLM4_90_b2 | ecosystem: Environmental > Terrestrial > Soil > Riparian zone | place: USA: East River... | reverse complement strand
GCCTCGTTCCCCGGCATGACAAGACTCTGCTGATAGTGAAATTTCTTTTTCGGTGTTATTAGAATAATTTTGCGCCATGCGAAAACTAAGCATGGATGAATTGAATCGTAAGTCTGTAGAAGAGTTTAAAAGATCGGATAAAATTCCCATCATTGTTATTTTAGAAAACATCCGGAGCGGTTATAATGTAGGCAGCGTATTCCGTACCGCCGATGCTTTTTTGCTTCGGGGAATTTATATCTGTGGATACACAGCCTATCCGCCGCACAAGGAAATAAAAAAAACAGCCCTGGGTGCAGACGAAACCGTTGAATGGAAATATTTTAAAACCACAAACGAAGCCATTGATCAATTGAGAGACGACCAGTATAAAATTTATGCGGTAGAACAAGCGATGAATAGCCATCCGCTTCAGCGGATGGAATTTAAAAAAGAAGAAAAAATTGCCGTGATTTTTGGCAATGAAGTCACCGGCGTAGAACAATCAACCATTGCCCAAACCGATGGATGTATCGAAATTCCGCAACTGGGAATGAAACATTCGTTGAATATTGCAACGGCAGCAGGCGTAGTGCTGTGGGAATTTGTCAGAACCAGGATTGGGGGAGATTTTTAGGATTATTTGGAAATGAATATTGATTATTGAATATTTATTATGGCAACTGTTAAAAGCTACCTTTCTCTGATAAAATTCTCTCACACCATCTTTGCCATGCCTTTTGCATTGATAGGATTTGTATTGGGAATATTTTACATGGATTATGCTACATCGGTTGTGCCTGGGTGGCATACTCTTGTCTTCCCGCCACTTTTTGATTGGAATTTTTTATTAATAAAACTTATTTTCGTCATCCTTTGTATGGTCTTTGCCCGCAGTGCAGCGATGGCCTTCAATCGTTATCTCGACCGGAGTTTTGATGCAAAGAATCCAAGAACGGCCATACGGGAACTTCCATCGGGAATTAGTTCGGCAAATAGTGCATTGGTGTTTACAGTTATTTCTTCGTTTCTTTTTATTATTACCTGTTATTTCATTAATACAATTTGTTTTTTCTTATCGCCTGTAGCCTTGTTAGTCGTGTTAGGATACAGTTATACAAAAAGGTTTACTCCTCTTTGTCATTTAATTCTTGGTTTGGGATTGTCATTGGCGCCTATCGGTGCCTATCTTGCAGTCACGGGTCGGTTTTCGCTTTTACCGGTTCTCTTTTCTTTTTGTGTAATTTTCTGGGTCAGTGGTTTCGATATCATTTATGCTCTGCAGGATGAAGAGTTCGACAAGTCGCAGCAACTTTATTCCATACCTGCCTGGCTGGGTAAGACAAAAGCATTAAAAGTTTCTGAATTGCTGCATGCATTGAGTTCTCTTTGCATAATCGCGGCAGGTTTGTATGGCGGATTCGGGTGGTTATATTGGATCGGCGTCGGCATATTCGCGGGCATGCTTATTTACCAGCATTCGATTGTAAAACCAAATGATCTGAAAAAAGTAAATCTTGCATTTATGACGGCGAATGGAATTGCCAGTGTAGTCTTTGCTGCGTTGGTGATCGCCGACTTGTTTATCAATAATCATTAATTATTTGAGCAGAATTATTGCCATAGATTATGGGTTAAAACGCACGGGTCTTGCCGTGACCGATCCATTAAAAATAATTGCTACGGGATTAACCACTGTTGAATCAAAACGACTCATTCCATTTCTTAAAAATTATTTCAGTAAGGAAGAAGTTGAGCTCATCATAATCGGTGAACCCAAAAACTGGGATGATACCGACACGCATGCAACTCCTCTTGTAGAAAAATGTATAAAAGATCTTCAGAAAAATTTTCCTGTTATTCCCATAAAAAAAGTGGATGAGCGATTTACTTCTAAGATGGCTTCACAGGCCATGATCGAAATGGGGTTAAAAAAGAAACAACGGCAAAACAAAGCCCTGGTTGATGAAATTGCGGCTGCTATTATGCTGCAGGAATACCTCAGGTCAATAAGTTAACAGGTTATAGGTTGATAAGTTAAGAAGGAATAAATTTGCAACGTCGTTAGCCCGTTAACCTGTAAACTTTTAAACCTGTAAACTTGATACTCCCGATTGTAGCATATGGTCACCCGGCCCTGCGGAAAGTAGCATCTGAAATTACCCCGCAATATCCGAATCTTAAGAAGCTGATCAGTGATATGTGGGAAACCATGTATGCCAGCAATGGGGTGGGCCTGGCTGCCCCACAGGTGAATAAAGAGATACGTCTTTTTGTGACCGACAGCAGTCAGATTTTTCAAAATATGGAAGAAGAGGAGCGAAAAGAACATTCTGATGCGCCGGGAATCAAACAGGTTTTTATCAATGCTCATGTTGTAGAAGTGAATGGTAAAGAATGGTCGTATAATGAAGGTTGTTTGAGCATTCCTAAGATAAGAGAAGATATATCAAGGCAGGAAACAGTGGAACTGCGGTACTTCGACGAAGAATTTAATCTTCACCATAAAACATTTCATGGCATCACAGCCAGGATCATTCTCCACGAGCACGATCATATAGAAGGGAAGCTTTTTATTGATTACCTCCCTCCTTTAAAGAAAAAATTAATGAAGGGAAAATTGAAGGATATTTCAAAAGGGAAAGTAAACGTAGATTATAAAATGATCTTTCCCGGTTAATTTTAATTTCATAGAATCCTGCACAATGAAAAAACTGTCAGTTTCTTTTTTTTGTTTATTGTTATTGATCAGCGCAAGTTCGCAGGATGATTCTACCAATACCGAAGCCGTGGCCCGGATGGTTACACTTTCTGAAGTCGTGATCCGTTCCGATCTGAATGTATCTAAATTTCTTCAACGGATAAAGAATGATACTACTTTTTATAAAGCCTTTCGTACACTGCATATCCTGGGTTTTACTTCTTTAAATGATATACGAATGATTGATAAGGAAGGCAATCTCAAAGCTTCGTTGCAAAGTAAAACAAGGCAAAATGTAGCCAACGGCTGCAGAACCATGGAGGTACTGGAAGAAAAAACAACCGGTGATATTTATGATAAAAACAGAGACTGGAATTATTATACAGCCGGATTATATGCCGGTTTATTTTTTACAAAAGACAAGGTTTGTAATGAAGATAATATTGTAAAAGGCATAGAACACAGCCCAAGGTCTAAATCCGGGATTGAAAAGCATAAAGAACAATTAAAAATGCTTTTTTTCGACCCCGGAAAAAAGATACCGGGCATACCATTCATTGGCAATAAGATCAACATTTTTGATCCTGATGTGGCAAAATATTACAATTTTTCAATTGACACAGCAGAGTATAGCGGTGAATATTGTTATGAATTCTCAATCAAAGCCAGGGACGATCTGAGTTCTGATGAAAAAAATAATGTGGTCATTGATAAAATGATCACCTGGTTCAACGGTAAAACCATGGAGATCGTCGGACGTAATTATGATCTGAGTTATAATACAGGGGTATATGATTTTGATGTTCACATGGAAGTGGAAATGACCCATGTCGGGAATTACCTTGTTCCCAAACTGCTTCGGTATAACGGCAATTGGGACGCTGTTTTTAAGAAAAGAGAAAGAGGAGTTTTTACTGCTACTCTGTTTGATTTTCACCAATAAAATCAGAAGTAGGCAGTTTGCAATCTGCAATTGGCAAGATTTGCTAAAGATATTTTTCTGGATATTGAATCATGTTGCCCAGCATTCTTCCAATCTCTTTATTTCTTTCTGATAACGAAAGATGTTCTTGTTCATTAATATATTTACATGCAAATGAGAAATCTATCCAGACGCTTGTTTCTGAATTTTCCATATCAGAATCGGTAAGTTTACTTACAAAATGAGCAATATATTTTCGCTTTCGGTAAGCTTCTGCGAGACAACTACATACTGATCTTGAACTTTTTCTTATTTGGTCTACCAGGCTATATGTTTCTTCTTTTGGAAACCTTTTTGAAATTTCAAAAATATCCATTGCTAAAGCGAATGCTTTTTGATAAACAATTAGATCTTTAAACCCTTTCACGGCTATATATTTTAAAGTTAGTATTGGTTTGCTTACTGACTATTGCCAACTGCTTGTGCTGCTTATTGCCGGCTACCGATTGAACTGATATACTTTCTCCATTTTTCAATTAATTCCTTCATATCATTGGGTAATTCAGCTTCAAAAAACATTTCTTTTCCTGTTGAAGGGTGAATAAAGCCAAGAGTTTGGGCATGTAAGGCATGCCGCGGACAGATCGCAAAACAGTTTTCTACAAATTGTTTGTACTTACTATATACAGTTCCCTTTACAATTTTATCACCCCCATAAAAATCATCATTGAATAATGGATGCCCAATGTATTTCATATGTACCCGTATCTGGTGTGTGCGACCGGTTTCCAATACACATTCTACCAGCGTAACATAACCGAGTCGTTCAATTACCTTATAATGTGTAATGGCTTCTTTCCCGTGCTCGCCATCGGGGTAGGCTTCAAATATTTTTCTGAAACGCTGATGACGGCCGACATGGGCGATGATCGTTCCGCTATCTTTTTCCAGGTCACCCCAGACCAGCGCAAGGTATTGCCGCTGAATAGTATGATCATAAAACTGTTTGGCCAGCTGGCTCATCGCTTTATCTGTTTTTGCAATCACCAGCAAACCACTTGTATTTTTATCAATGCGGTGTACCAGGCCAAATCTCGGCAATGTTTCTTCCGTTACTCCTTGTTGTTGCAGGTAATAAGCAATGCCGTTGAGCAGGGTACCTGAATAATTTCCACTGCCGGGGTGAACCACCATTCCGGCAGCCTTATCAATTATCATCAGGTCTTTATCTTCATATACAATCTTCAGCGGAATATTTTCCGGCACCACTTCTGTTTCCTCCGGGCTCATGTCGGAATACAAAATGATCTCATCCGATGCCTTCACCTTGTAATTCGGACGAACTTCCTTTCCATTCACCAGCACTAACCCGGCATTGATCGCTTGCTGTAATTTATTCCTCGTGGCACCTTCAATACGGTTCATCATAAATTTATCGATACGCAAAGGATCCTGTCCTTTATCAACAGTAATAGTAAATCGTTCATACAGTTCATCATTGATATCCTGTATTTGTTCTTCATTCTTTATTGATTCGTCTTTCATATTTTTCTGATGCCGGTTTTACAATTACTATTTCGCTTCTCTCCCCGCATGTGCGGGATTCTTGTGCACTATATCTCTATTCAGCAGACCTCACCCTCCGATTCCCTCTCCATTTGGAGAGGGAGCGGCACTGTATTGCGATGCCAGGCTTTTGTTCTTCTGCATCAGCTACAGAATATTGCTGAACAAAGCTATTTTGGTGATTTGTTAGAACAAAAGATGAATAAAGTTTTACAGCCTGGTCTCCCTCTCCCTGGGAGAGGGAACAAGGGTGAGGCTGCAAAGTTAGTAGTTGTGGCAATTGTTGGTAAATTTGTTGCCTGATGATAAAGCAGCCAGTCATATTCCGTGATCTCGGGCAGATGGATTATAGATCCGCCTGGGATTATCAGGAGAGTTTGTTGCAGGAGAATGTCAGGATCAAGTCTCTCGCCAGGAGCCGGGAGCCGGGAGCTAATGAAGGCTTACTCATAACTCACCTCCCGATAGCTATCGGGACACCACTCACCACTCAGAACTTCTTACTCTTCGTAGAGCACCCTCCTGTCTTTACCCTCGGGAAAAGCGGGAATGTAAGTAATGTATTATTGAGTGAAGATCGATTGAAAGCAAAGGGCATTGAATTTTTCAGAACCAATCGCGGCGGCGATATAACTTTTCATGGTCCGCAACAGATCGTTGGTTATCCCATTCTTGATCTTGAAAAATTTGATACGGATATTGGTCACTACCTGCGCAATCTGGAAGAAGTGATCATTCTCACCCTGGCCGGCTATGGTATTAAAGGCGACCGGTCAAAAGGAGAGACAGGTGTTTGGATCGATGCGGATGTAAAAGGAAAAGAAAGAAAGATCTGCGCTATTGGTGTTCGCTGCAGCCGCTGGATAACCATGCATGGATTTGCTTTTAACGTCAATACAGATCTCAATTATTTCAATTACATCATCCCCTGCGGCATTCAGAATAAGCAGGTTACCTCATTACAAAAAGAACTGGGAAAACAAATTGATTTTGAAGAAGTGAAAGAAAAAGTAAAACAAAATTTCGCAGAAGTGTTTAATGCAGAATTAGCGGTTGAAGATCCGTTCAGGATTAAAACTCTTTCTGAATAAAGAATTTGTGCTTTTCCTTTATTTTTTCATCTATAAATAATTCGAATTTGAACCAGCCCGCGTGGTAAAAATTTGTTTTATCCACGATCAGGGAGGGTTCTTTCAAATTTTTTACCTCGAATAAAAAATTATCATTTTCATCGTAAAATTTTACTGAATATTTTTTTGTATCAACATCGGGTAAATTTAAATGCACATTCCCATCCCTTGCTGTGTACACATACATAGAAGGAATAAAAATGTTTGGTTTATTCCTGGTATCCAGGCCGCTGACGGTCAACGTCGAATCAATGCTCTTTGCGGGCTTGTTGACTTCGATACTAAACGGGTCCAATATTTTTTTTCGTTCTGCTTCGGCTGCACCTGCCGTATCTGTTACCGGTAATTTGGGTGTTGAAAATGTGTACATAGCTTTGTCAAGAACAATGAACAGACGATAAAACATATGATCATTGGCTGCCTTAGTATCAACATATCCATTTTGCCTGTTCATGGGATCAGGAACACTGAGAATGGTTTTGTAATTCTTAAGACTGTCAGACGAACGCTGGATGCTGATCTGTTTCACCAGTTGGTAATTATTCACCCAACTCACGATGATCCGGTTATTGCCGACATTTCTTACAGAGAACCGGGGCAGGGTATCCTGTGCTTTCAGTTGAGTAAAAACCAAAACATTTACGAGGGAGAATAAAAACAGAACGATTTTTTTCATCATCGGTATAACGGAAAAAGGTTTGGATTTCTTTTAAAGATTGCTGCAAAGATAGGGGAGCAGAGCAGAAACTGCTCAGAAGATTAACGTTCCCTTTGGCAGTGAGAGGTTACCCTGCAGACCACCACTGTGAATGAGAAGAAGTTTACTTCCCGGCGGGAAAAAATCTTTTTTTATCAAATTTAAACTACCCGATAACAACTTACCTGTATAAACAAAATCGGTCGGGATACCCGTGGCTCTGTAAAATTCATTCATACAATCGATCAGTTCGGGTTTGTATTTAGCGTACCCGCCAAAATGATAATCATGCACTAACCTGAATTTTTTGTTTTGCTCTTCTTCCGACAATAAATTAGTGAGTTCATTTTCGAGGGCTGCATTATTTTTTAAAACAGATACGCCAATGATTTCCTGTTCCGGCAGGCTCGCTTTTACCAAACCAGCCATCATGGTTGCAGGACCTGCAGCACAGGCAATATGAGAATAATTTTCTTTTTCGCAGCAATTTAAAATTTTCCCTGCTCCCTCTGCTCCTTTTATGCCATAACCACCTTCATTAATAAAGTACATCGAGTTGTCGATTTTAAAGGGTATTTTTTTATCACGATAGTCCCGGCGACTCAAAAAAAATAACTTCATTTCATAATCAAGCGCCTGGCGCAGAGTATGTGAAAGCTCTTTTGGTTCTTCTCCTCGAATGATGCCGGTTGTTTTCATCCCAAACAATTGGCCCGCGGCTGCTGCGGCTACAATATGATTTGAATAAGCTCCTCCAAAAGTTATGATATGATTTTTGTCCGAAGCTTTTGAATCTTCCAGGTAATATTCCAGTTTGAACCATTTATTGCCTGAAATAACAGGGTGGATTTTATCCAGACGAAGAACAGCAGCCCTGATATTTTTTTCTTTGAATAAAGGAAGTTCAATTTCATCAATAGTGATTGATTCAAATGACAATGGCTGCATGAAACGAAATTAATTTAATTTCGCTGCTGTTTTAAAAACATAAGAATGAAACCTACATTGGTGATTCTCGCAGCAGGCATGGCTTCGCGTTATGGAAGTATGAAACAGATCCAGGGCTTTGGGCCCGGTGGCGAAACCATCATGGATTATTCTATTTATGATGCTATACGAACAGGATTTGAAAAAGTTGTATTTATTATTCGCCGTGAATTCGCCAGTGATTTCAAAGAGATTTTTGAGCCAAGACTAAAGGATCGTATTGACATTGAATATGTTTACCAGGAAATGGATGCATTTACAGAAGGTTTGCCCATTCCGGCAGAAAGAAAAAAACCCTGGGGCACGGCGCATGCCGTTCTTTGTGCAGAAGAAGTGGTGAACGAACCATTTGCCGTTATCAATGCTGATGATTTTTACGGCCGCGATGCTTTTGAAAAGGCAAATAATTTTTTATTGAGTGAATGCACAGCCAACAGGTATGCCATCATTGGTTATGACCTGGTAAAAACTTTATCAGGCCATGGTGCCGTGAATCGTGGTGTTTGCCAGGTTAACAATGAAGGAAATCTTTTATCGATCGTGGAGCGAATTAATATAGCCATGAAAAACGGAAAAGTAGTTTGTGATGATGATAAAAAGCCTGATGAGCTTGCCCTGGACACCAGTGTATCTATGAACTTCTGGTGCTTTCATCCATCCATTTTTGAATATACTCAAAAAATGTTTCGGGAATTTTTGCGTGATAATATTCAAAACCCAAAATCTGAATTTTTTATACCGATCGTGGCTGATCAGTTTATTAAAGACGGGGGGACAATAAAGGTAATCACCACTCATGTTCCCTGGTTTGGTGTTACGTATAAAGAGGATGCCCCGGAAGTACAAAAAAGCTTGAATGAATTAGTTCAGAAAGGGGAATATCCGGAACGTTTATGGACTTAAAATAAAAGAGTCCGCCTTAGGCGGACCCTTGCTTTTATAAGGAAACTGATTAATTCACTTTTACCATAAATACACAATCTTCTACTTTTTTCACCTGCTGTTTGCGGTCCATGCTTTTGATGCCTGATGCGACCGGCAGCTTTACGTTTTTGTAAGTGCTGTCTTTTTTCAATTCATTTAATGCCTGGTAAATGTATTTTGAGTTAGTTGCAAATACGACACCTTCTGCTGTGCGCTGTCTTGTACTTAAGATGCCAATTACTTCACCGTTACGATTTAACACGGGACTTCCGCTATTGCCGGGATTTGCAGCAATTGCTATCTGGCAACTTAAAGTATCTCCGTTAAACCCGGTTGTTGCGCTTAAATACCCTTCTCCGTAAACGATTTCATTTCTTGGATAGCCCAGCGTAAAGATCGGTTCGGCCAGATCGGTTGATGCCTTACTGATGGTATAAGGAATACTATTTACTGGTTTAAAACCGGCATCTTTAATTTTGAGTATTGCTATATCTTTTTGGTTATCTGTAAATACAACTTCTGCGTTAAATTCAATTCCTTTATTGTTTTGTACAGCAATATTTCTCGCGTTCTCAATAACATGGGCATTGGTTACGAGATATCCTTTGGAGTCAATTAAAAAACCCGTGCCGCCGGTTTTATAAACTATTGGTGGATGAGCAGGTACGGAAATCGTGTTTTTAAAACTGTTGATTTCTTTATCCTGCTCCCTGTTCTTTTTATCCAGTTCGATATATTTCCCTTTTAATTTTTCAATTTCAGAAATAGGAGTTTTTGGTGATAGCGACCATACCAGCGAACTGATTATGATAGCTGTGATCCCGGCAATAGAAGCGGCAATAGCTACTACACGTTTATAACGCTTCCACATATAAACAACTTTAGCCTTGCCTTGTAACCTGCTTGAATTGATCTTACCCTGTTCAGCAAGATCTGTATGTGTATCATGAAGGGCCTGCTTGAATTTTTTCCATACACCAAAGCGGTTCATTTGTTGTAAAAACAGGGTATGTTCAACCACCAATTGATCTACTTCCGGGTTGGTTTTGCGAAGCTGTTCAAAATACAGTCGTTCATCCGGAGTCATTTCCCCCCGGATGTAACGTTCTACCGCATCAAGAATTTTAATATCATCCATTACCGTTCCCATTTTTGTATTGAGCAAAAAATATTTTCTTTAACCTTATCAGGCATTTGTACTTCTGGTTCTTGGCATTATCTGCATTTGTATATCCAAAGCTGATTGCTATTTCCTGCATATTTTTCTTTTGCAGGTAGTAAGCTTCCAGCAGGCTTTTACAGGGTTCGCCTAAACTGCTGATAGCTTTATCCATTGCCTGGAACTCATTATTTATCCTTTCGTGTTCCTCTACTTCTTCTTCCACCGTTACTGTTTCCTGCAGGTTTTCGAGCCCTGTGGAGTACCGGTTCATTTGCTGAAGTCTTTTTAACCATAACCGGCGGCTGACAGAGTAAACATAGGTCTTAATCTGACAGTTGAGCTCAAAACTTCCCGACCTTACCTTTTCATAAAGAACTATCATTGTTTCCTGGAATATATCTTTCGCCTCTTCGCCTGTTCCGTTATTGTTGATAATCAAGGCCTGAACCATATTGTAATTCTCTTTATAGATGGTTTCAATTGCCTTTTTATCGCTGCGGGCTAATCCTTGTAATAAAGCTTTTTCGTTGCTTTCGGCTTTCACTTATTCCTTTTATTTAATACCAGATTTTAAAAATAGTAACCCTGCACCAGCTTAAAAAAATTTTTTAAAATATTGGGTTACTTTTCGTTTTTGCCGGTATAAACATCATATTTATTGTTAACAATTAATCAAAAAATTTCTTTACATGAAAAAGCTTTTTTGTGTTTTAGCATTAGCTGGCGTATTTGCAGCTTGTAATAACAGCACTGACAGTACAAAAACTGAAGACTCTACTGCTATCAAACCTGATACTACAGTAGTAACTCCGCCTGTTGACACACTGCATGTTGATACCAGCAAAGCAAAAACTGATACAACTTCTCCTGCCAAGAAGTAAGAATTTTTCATATGGCAAGCAATCGTTAGAGGCCGTCCCGTTCACGGGAGGGCTTTCTTTTTGCTCCATCCCCCGTAAGGGTAATCATCTCTCATCTATTACCTACCTTTGTCGCTTACTTATTTCATTCATCATTTAAATCAAACCGGTCAGTGATCAAATTTGCAGCGTTAGGCATTGAAGAAAGCTTATTACATTCTATCAAATCATTAGGATTTACAGAACCCACACCAATACAGGAAAAAGCTATCCCCGTTTTGTTGCAGGGAACAAAAGATTTTATCGGGCTTGCTCAAACAGGTACAGGCAAAACCGCTGCCTTTGGTTTGCCCTTGCTGCAACTGATAAACAAGCTTCAAAAATTTCCACAGGCATTGATCATTTGCCCTACCCGTGAGCTTTGTATGCAGATCACCAACGATCTGGATTCTTTTAAGAGAAAGACCGATCATATTACGGTTACGGCTGTCTATGGCGGGGCTTCTATCAGCATGCAGATACGCGAACTTAAAAGAGGAACTCACATAGTAGTGGCAACACCCGGCCGCCTGATCGATCTTATCGAACGCAAAGCCATTCATCTTGAAAATATTCATTATGTGGTATTGGATGAAGCAGATGAAATGCTCAATATGGGTTTCAGGGACGACATTGAATTTATTTTACAAAATACTCCCAATCGCCAAAGCACCTGGTTGTTCAGCGCAACAATGCCAACCGAAGTAAGACAGGTAAGTAAGCGGTACATGAAACAGCCATTTGAGATCACTATTGGAAAGATGAATGCAGGAGCTGCGAATATCGATCACCAGTTCTTTGTTACCTCGCAGACCAATCGCTACGAAACGCTTAAAAGAATTATTGATTTCAACCCGGGTTTGTATGGGATCATTTTTACAAGGACAAAGGCCGATGCACAGGAGATCGCTGAATCATTGACCCGGGAAGGATATGATATTGAGGCATTGCATGGTGATCTTTCCCAGGGACAACGCGACAAGGTGATGGGGCGTTTCCGGGAAAGAAATTTGCAATTATTGATCGCTACGGATGTTGCAGCCAGGGGGATTGACGTACAAGGCATCACGCATGTTATAAACTACGAACTGCCGGATGATATGGAAGTATACACCCATCGCAGTGGTCGTACCGGCAGAGCGGGAAATAGCGGGATTTCTATTTCTATTGTTACACCAAGGGAAACTTACCGCTTAAAGCAAATTGAAAAAATGATGAATAACCGGTTTCATAAAATGGATATTCCGGGTGGAAAGGATGTTTGCCGGAAGCAATTTTTTCATTTTATAGATAAGATGCTGGGAGCTGATATTAGTCACGGCGAATACGAAACCTATTTGCCTGTATTAAAAGAACGTTTTGCATTGATTGCAAAGGAAGAGATATTGCAGAGAGTCGCTGCCCTGGAATTTGACCGGTTTTTAAAATATTATGAAAATGCCGCTGATCTCAATGTGAGGGAAGAAAGAAGAGAACGGATTGAAAAGACCATTCACCGGGATACAAGGGGCAGAAAATTTGGCGGTAATGGCCAGTATGAACGATTATTTGTCAATCTTGGAACAAAGGATGGCTTTTACAAAGCCAGTTTTTTGCAATTTATTTTAGATATGAGTGACCTGGATAAGGATGTGTTAGGTCGTATTGATATGAAGGAAATGAATAGCTGGATCGAAATTGAAGCGAATGCGGCAAAGAAAATGATCCGGGCAATAGATGGCAAAAATTTCAAAGGCAGAAGAATACGAATGAATGAGGCTGATTCTGTTCATCGCTCTAAAAAAGTATCATAGTAATTTTTTTATTGCGCGCAGATGACTATTTTTGTTATGATGATAATCACAAAAGCATATCGCTGGTTTTATTTTTACTACTTTTTTAACCAGAAGCCGGGAATGCTTTTGTTGAATATTTATTAAACGAAATGCAAAATCAACATAAAGACCCCCGGCAGACCGGGGGATTTTTTTTGCCCGGTCACTTAAAGAGAAAAAAATAAATAATTAAAGAAAGAAATAAAAATGAAAGGAGACAGAAAAAACAAAAAAAGCGCGACAAGTATAAAAATGACTGCTCCGCCAATTGGTGGAGGAAGCCGGGACGGAGCCGGGATTGCCATACAAGGCTATGAAGGAAGCTTTCATCAAATGGCAGCGCAACAGTTTTTTGGAGAAACAGTTGAAATAATTCCCTGTGCTACCTTTCGGGAAGTAGTGCAGGTGACTGCTGAGAAAAAAGAAACCGGCGGCGGAATAATGGCTATTGAAAATTCCATTGCCGGCAGTATTTTACCCAATTATAACCTGCTTCAGAAAACCAATCTTGTGATTGTTGGAGAAGTTTACCTGCAGATCACGCAAAATTTACTGGTAAATCCCGGAGTATTGCTGAAAGATATCCGGGAAGTACATTCGCATCCCATGGCTATTCAGCAATGTTTTGATTTTCTGGATAAACACAACTGGAAATTGGTTGAAACTGAGGACACCGCCCTGAGTGCAAAACAAATTCATCAAAATAAAAGTAAACATATTGCAGCCATTGCAAGTAAACTCGCGGCCGGGTTATTTCATCTTAAAATAATAGCTCCGGATATTCATACTTTAAAAAATAATTATACCAGGTTTTTGATTTTGCAAAGAAAAGAAAGGGCCGGGGAAATTGAAAAGGCCGATAAAGCTTCTGTAAATTTTCATACAGATCATTCGAGAGGAAGTCTTGCCAGGGTGTTGATGAAGATCGCTGAAGGCGGTATTAATCTGAGTAAACTCCAGAGCTTCCCCATACCCGGCAGTGATTTTAAATACAGCTTTCATGCAGATATGGAGTTTGATTCAATTGACCAGTTTAATAAAGTGATAGAACAACTCAGGACGATCACAGAGGGAATCAAAATTTATGGTATTTATAAAAAAGGATTATGGAAATAGCAAAAAGACTGAATGGTATTGGCGAATATTATTTTTCTCAAAAACTCAGGGAAATAGACGAACTGAATAAGCAGGGGAAAAATATTATTAACCTTGGTATTGGCAGTCCTGATCTGCCGCCACACCCCGGCGTAATTAAAGTTTTACAGGAAGAAAGCGCAAAGCCAAATGTGCATGCTTATCAGCCTTACAAAGGCTCGCCGGTTTTGCGCAATGCTATTTCGGATTGGTATAAGAAATGGTACGGAGTTGAATTAGATGGAGGATCAGAAATTTTACCCCTGATCGGAAGCAAGGAAGGCATTATGCATATATGTATGACTTATTTGAATGAAGCTGATGAAGCGCTTGTTCCAAATCCCGGTTACCCGACATACAGGAGTGCTGTGCAATTAGCAGGAGGTAAATGTGTAGAATATGAATTAAATGAAGCAAACGGATATGAACCGGATTTTACAGGGCTTGAAAAAAAAAATCTTTCAAAAGTGAAATTGATGTGGGCGAATTATCCTCAGATGCCAACGGGAAAATTACCAACAAAAGAGCTGTTTCAGAAACTGGTAGCCTTCGGGAGGAAAAATAATATTCTGATCTGTCATGATAATCCTTATAGTTTTATACTGCCCCGATGGCTATCGGGGGATAACCCAATGAGCATGCTTGGGATCGATGGGGCAAAGGATTGTGTGGTCGAGCTGAATTCGTTAAGCAAATCACATAATATGGCAGGGTGGAGGGTAGGTATGCTTTGCGGTGCTAAAGAAAGAATTGATGAAGTGATCCGCTTTAAAAGCAATATGGACAGCGGAATGTTTCTTCCTTTGCAATTGGCTGCTGCAAAAGCCCTGACGCTTGGTAAAGAATGGTATGAAGAAATAAATAAAGTATACAGAGCAAGAAGAGAAAGAGTATTTGAGTTGCTGAATGTTCTTGGTTGTGAATATTCAAAAGACCAGGCTGGTCTGTTTGCCTGGGCAGGTATACCTTCAAAACACAAAACCGGCTATGCATTAAGTGATGAAGTGTTATATAATGCCAACGTATTTATTACTCCCGGCAGAATTTTTGGAAGTGCGGGAGAAAAATATGTGAGAGTAAGTCTTTGTATGACCGAAGAAAAGATTGAAGAAGCGATAAGCAGAATTAAAAATTAATAATTAATAATTCATGGAACGAAAAAAAATTGCCATTGTGGGTGTAGGTCTGATCGGGGGATCGCTTGCCCTGCAACTTCATGACAAAAAGATTTCATCGAAACTGATCGGCGTAGAAGCGAATGAGTTTCATGGTCAGAAGGCCCTGGAACTGGAATTGGTTGATGAATTGTTGACATTGGATAATGCGATTGAAGAATCCGATGTGATCATTCTTGCCATACCTGTTGACAAAATGATCAAATTGCTTCCGGGGGTATTGGATAAGATCGAAAAGCAAATAGTCATCGATCTTGGATCAACAAAAGAAGAACTTGTAAATACAGTAAAAGATCATCCTAAACGTGGCAGGTATGTGGCAGCACATCCTATGTGGGGCACGGAATACAGCGGGCCAGAGGCTGCGGTAAAAGGCGCTTTTGAAAAAATAGCCGTGATCATTTGTAACGAACATGATTCAGATGGCGATGCGCTGGAGTGGACAAAACAAATGTTCAAAAAGATCGGCATGCGCCTGCTGGCTATGGATGCAAAGGCACATGATCTGCACGCCGCCTATGTCAGCCATATTTCCCATATTACTTCGTTTGCTTTAGCCAATACAGTGCTGGAAAAAGAAAAAGAAGAAGATGCTATTTTTGAATTGGCGAGTGCCGGTTTTGAAAGTACCGTTCGATTGGCAAAAAGTAATGCTGCCATGTGGGTTCCTATCTTTATGCAGAACAGGGAAAATGTACTGGATGTTTTAAACGAGCATATTTCGCAACTCAGGAAATTTAAAGCTTGTCTTGAAAAAGAAAACTATAAGTACCTGCTTGAGTTAATTGAAAATGCCAATAAGATCAGGAAAATTATTGAATAACGGGCAACATGAGAAAAACGATACTACTTTTATGGTTCATGGCACAAATCTCTTCAGCATTTGCTCAAAATGATCTGCAAAAATGTTCAGAAGAGAAAAATAGAGAGATCGTGTCTATCATAGAAAAAGGGAAGAGGTCGGATTCTCTTTCGATTAAGAAACTTATTAAACTTGATGAGGAATGGAAAAGCTGTGTCATTGGTAAAAAGATACCTGGATTTTATGCCCAAACAATATCGAATGAAAAAATTGACTCCGGGAATTTGAAAGACAAGGTTGTTTTGATCAATTTTTGGTTTACGACCTGTCCTCCCTGCGTAGCAGAAATACCCGCATTCAATCGTTTAGTAAAAGAATATAAAAATAGCGATGTTGTATTTATAGGGTTTGCTATAAATAATAAAAAGACATTGAAAAAATTTTTAAAGAAAACGAGGTTTGATTTTAAGATCGTTCCTGATGCCGGCAAGATGGAAGAGTTATTCGGCATACTGGAACATCCTGTGACATTTGTTGTTGATCAGTCCGGGAAAGTCAGATCGGCATGGGCGGGAGGAAGTGCCGGCGATAAAGCCAGAACGGAAGCCTATTTAAAAATTAAACCGATCATTGATGAACTATTAAAAACCGAATAGCGCGGAACAACAACAATTGAACAGAGATTCTCAGGACGGTGCATAAAAATTGTCTATTATGAAAAAGATACTTGTCTTATTATTTATTGTTTTGGCAGCAAAATTTTCGCCAGCGCAACAAAGCTTCAGGGAATGTATTGTGAATACTATACGCAATATGAATCCGGATAGCATACCCGTCTGGGAAGAAATCCTTTTGAAGAGTGGCGAAGTTGTGTAGAGGGAAAATCAATGCCGGATTTTACTGCTAAGACTATTTCCGGGAATACAATTACAATGAAAGAGCTGAAGGATAAGGTGGTCGTGATCAATTTTTGGTTTATTGATTGCCATCCCTGCATTGCCGAGTTGCCGGCTTTGAATAAGCTTGTTGAAGACTATAGAGATAAGAACGTTGTATTCCTCGCTATAACGTATGAAACGTTGAAAAGACTGAATGAGGATTTCTTCCCAAAATATAAGTTTGATTTTACCATCATGCCTGATGCAAAGGCAGTTACCCATATGTTTAATGCCTCAGGCTATCCAACAACTTATATTGTTGACAAAAAAGGAATAATAAATACGGCCTGGTGCGGAGGATCTATAAATGAGGCTGCAAAAACAGAAGCCTATTTAAAAGCAAAACCGATCATTGATGAATTATTAAAAGCCGAATAGCGATAAGAATATTGAAGCACGCGTAACAAAAATTTTTAAATTTTATCACAGGTTTTCTTTCTTTTAACAATCTTTATTTTTATCTTGGGATCACTATGAAGACCATATCAACCTTTTTTGCCGCAATCCTGTTTATTTTTCTTGTATCATTTATTTCTACGGATAACAGTGAGCTCACGCGTGATATTTTAAAATTTACCAACAAATTCCGGGAATCAAAAAAGCTCCCTGATCTTATTATGAGGGAGGAATTAAATGCTATTGCTCAGAAGCATAGTTATAATATGGCTTCCGGTCGAATTCCTTTTGGTCACGCTGGTTTTGCGCAAAGGTCCGCATTGATAAGGGAAAAATTAAATGTAGATGGTGTAGCAGAGAATGTCGCTTTTGGTCCCAGGACAGCCAAAGATGCGGTTGATCTTTGGAAAAGTTCTCCCGAGCACCGAAAGAATATGCTTGGACACTACAAATATATTGGTATTGGCACCGCTATTGACCGCAAAGGGTACACTTACTTCACACAGATTTTTGCCTACTGATTTTAGCGGACGGTGATAAGCAATAAAGTTTTACTTAAATTGCTGTCCTATGGAAAAGAGAACGATCATTTCAGTAAAAAATCTTGTCAAAAACTACGGAAATTTCCAGGCAGTAAAGGGGATCAGTTTTGAGGTATATGAAAATGAAATATTTGGTTTGCTTGGACCGAATGGTGCAGGAAAATCAACAACGCTGGAGATCATTGAAACGCTTCGTGAAAAAACCAGCGGAGAAGTGCTTGTAAACGGATTTGATCTGGATAAACAGCCCGATGAAATTAAAAAGATCATTGGGGTGCAATTGCAGACAAGTGGCTACTACCCGGGATTGAATCTTATAGAATTGATCGAACTGTTTTGCGGTTTATATAATCGCAACGTAAAGCCAATGGAACTGCTGGATATGGTGAACCTGAAGGATAAAGCCAAATCACAGTTCAAACAATTAAGCGGTGGCCAGAAACAACGATTTTCTGTCGCCACCACGCTCATTAATCAGCCTAAAATTATTTTTCTGGATGAGCCTACGACCGGTCTTGACCCACAGGCCAGAAGAAGTTTGTGGGAATTGGTAAAAAATATAAGGGAGAGGGGAACCACTGTTATCATCACCACGCATTATATGGAAGAGGCGGAATATTTATGCGACCGGGTAGCGATCATTGATTCGGGAAAGATCGTTGCAATGAATTCACCTGATCAGATGGTCGATGAGCTCGTAGCTTCCGGTTTTGAAAGAACCAAAGAAGTAAAAAAGGCAAATCTTGAAGATGTATTTATTAATTTGACCGGCCATTCCCTCAGAGAAGAATAAATTTCTGATGTGCTAATCCCGAATGATCGGAACAAGTTATGCTAATGTGCTAATAAAACAAGAGAGTTACTCATTATTTGACCAATTTGACTTTTATGACTACTATGACTATTGATCCAAGTTACCCGATCGGTAAATATGAGCCACAACCTTTTTCTATTGAAAAAAAAGTAGAGTGGCTTGCTGATTTGAAATTTCTTCCTCATTTATTAGAAAATGCTGTTTTGAACCTGGATGAGGCTCAGCTTCAGACAGCTTACCGTGAAGGTGGCTGGACCATTCATCAATTGGTGCATCACGTTGCCGATAGTCATATCAATGCATATTGCCGGTTTAAGCTGGCATTGACGGAAGAAAATCCCACAATTAAACCATACGATGAAAAATTATGGGCCGAAATGAATGATGTTCAGAAATTACCGATCAATATTTCCCTCACACTGCTGCATGCTTTGCACCTTCGATGGCATGAAGCCCTGAAGCACGTAACAGATGATGAATGGAACAATCGTACTATTTTTCATCCTGAGAACAAAAGAACCATACGGCTTTGGTATTTGCTTGGCATGTATGCCTGGCATGGTAAACACCATGTGGCGCATATTACTTCGCTGAGAGAAAGAATGGGATGGTGAAACCGGTTACTGGTTGCTGAATTCCTAACAGTTCGAACAGATATTAACTTTTCGAAACTGGACAACCAGTAACTCGTAATCAGCAACCAGTAACCAGCTATCTTGCATTCATGAAATGGAAAATTCTTTCTTCAGAATATTTATTCAGAGACCTGTGGTTCACCGTTCGTAAAGACAAATGCGAAACACCGGGTGGTAAGATCATTGATCCATATTATGTATTTGAATTTCCAACCTGGGTGACAGCCCTTGCCATTTCAGAAGATAATAAAGTGATCATGGTGCGGCAATACCGGCATGCTATTGAAGACATTTGCCTTGAATTACCGGGTGGCTGTGTGGACAATACTGATAAAACTTTGCAGGATTCAGTTGCAAGAGAACTACTGGAAGAAACGGGATATTCATTTTCAAACTACAGCTATCTTGGTAAAATTTCTCCCAATCCTTCCACCAATAATAACTGGATGCATATGTTTCTTGCGACAGGCGGAATAAAAATTAAGGAACAGGAGTTAGATCAAAATGAAGAGATCGATGTAGAATTATACAGCATGGATGAATTAAAAGATCTGCTCAGGAAAAACAAAATTGTACAGGCCATGCATGTAACCTGTATCATGTATGGACTGGAAAAACTGGAAATGCTGACCTATTAAATTCTAAATTCCAAATTCCAAAAAACAAATTCCAAATAAAAAAAACCAAAAGCCAAATTCAAGAAAATAAATTCCAAATCACAAACAAATTTCAGCCAGGAAGACTGTTTTTTTTGAATTTTATTTTTTTGGTTTTTTTGGAATTTGAGATTTGGTTCTTGTTATTTGGTTCTTATTATTTGGTTCTTGTTATTTTTAATTATTGACTTCCCCTATAAGAAACACGCTACCGCAAACAAGAATAAGATCATCGTTGCCCGCATTTGATAAAGCCGCCTTTATCGCTGCATTTACATCCGGGTATACATCCCCCCTCAATTCATAAAATGCCGATCTTTCTTTTAGAATTCTCCTATCCAGCGCACGGGGAATTTTTGCCTGTGTAAAATAATAATCAGCCAGCTTGGGGAATAGTTGCAAAAGCTTTTCTATTTCTTTGTCCTTTACTACGCCCAGGATAATATGAAGATGATCATGATCAGTCACCTCTACCTGTTCCATCAGCATTCTTATTCCATCTTCATTATGTGCCACATCCAGCACCATGACGGGATGCTGATGTATGATCTCCCATCTTCCATGAAGACCGGTGATCTTTTTTGCATGCTGCAATCCTTGCCGTATTTCTTTCTCTTCAATATTCCATCCGCCTTGTTGAAGCCGGGAACAGGCTTCCAAAACAGTCAGCAGGTTTTTAGTTTGATAAATACCGGGCAGGTCCAGATGATATTGCCGGTGATCATTCCCATGTTCCTGTGTTGACTCTACCACTAACTCATGTTTATCCCAATACCAGTTTATAGCCTGCCTTTTTTCTGATGCAATAGAAAGAGAAGAGTTCTTTTCTTTTACAATCGCGGCAAATATTTTTTCTGTTTCCGGTAACACTTCACCAATCACAACAGGTATATTTTCCTTAATGATCCCGGCCTTTTCAAAAGCAATTTTTTCAAGACTATCACCCAGTATATTCATATGGTCCCAGCCAATGTTTGTTATTACCGATAATTCCGGCACAATAATATTTGTACTGTCAAATCTTCCACCCAGGCCGGTTTCGATGATCGCTATATCGACTCGGTGGCTGGCAAAGTATTCAAAGGCCATGGCTACTGTGATCTCAAAGAAACTCGGTTCGATTTTTTCAATGACCTGCTTTATTCTTTCCGTGAAACCGATCACGAATTCTTTGCTCACCATCTCACCGTTTAATTTAATTCTTTCTCTGAAATCTTTCAGGTGTGGTGAAGTGTACAAACCCGTCTTATATCCTGCTGTTTGTAAAATGGCTGCCAGCATATGACTTACCGAGCCCTTGCCATTTGTTCCTGCAATATGTATGCTTTTGAATTTTTTGTGGGGATTACCAAGATATTCGCAGAGTTTGATCGTATTGGTCAGGTCTTTTTTAAACGCTGCGGCGCCTATGCGACTGAACATCGGAAGCCTGGAAAATAAATAATCAATGGTTTGCTGGTAGTTCATGAAATAAGATCAGTTAGTCAGAATCATCTTCCGGGTTCTTTAAAAAAATAAACTTAATGATGGTCCATGCAATGGCGATTATTATTATCCCGTAACCAATAAGGATAAATTCAATGGCAACGGGCCAGTGATGTATTTTAAATATGTTTCCACCAAGGAAAGCAAGATAACCGCAAAACAAAAGAATCAGGGGCCACTTTAAAAAATACAGAACTTTCATTTCAATATTTTTCCAAAAATAAACCTACTTAAGTAATGATTGATAGAGACGAAAATTCTCCTCATCAAAACAAACAAAATAAAGTTTTGCAATGGAAGAATCAGTTTGAAGAAATTCTTTCACTGTTTTTATGGCAATGACTGCAGCTTCTTTTTTTGGGTAACCATAAATACCCGTACTGATATTCGGGAAAGCGATTGTGGCTAAATTATTTTGAACCGCTAATTGCAAACTATTCTTATAGCAGCCAGCCAGTTTTTCCCCTTCATTGCTTTTTCCGCCATTCCAAACAGGGCCAACACTGTGTATGACAAATTTTGCCGGTAAATTTCCGGCTGTTGTGATCACTGCTTCACCGGCCGGGCAACTTCCCTGCCTTGCTATTATCCTTCTGCATTCTTCCAATATGGCCGGCCCGCCTATACGATGGATAGCTCCATCAACACCGCCGCCACCCATCAGCGAGGAATTCGCTGCATTTACAATGGCGTCTGCATTCAGCCTCGTGATATCTCCGTGAAATACCCGTATCCTGGATAAAATTTCTTTTTCCACTATCACAAAAATAAAAATGCCCGGCCTTAATAATCGGTCGGGCATCTGAAATTTATATTCGAAGATCAGCCTCTCAGTTTAAAATTAAAGATCACCGTTCCTTTTTGTCCTCCACCGGAGGTACCCAGTTTGAGTTCAAACGCTCTGCGTTCGGCAATATCAATTAATTTACGGTTCGAAGTAGTTGAACCTCTTGGCTGATAAGTGGCTGACTGAACTCTTCCCCGTTCATCAGCGACAATATCCATGGCCACTTTCGCATTTTCATTGAATTCATCTTCAAAACTCTGGTTGCTTACCTGTAAAACCTTGGTCCCAAAATTTTTCGGGCCTGTGCCGGGTCCTGAACCTGTGCCATTTCCCCCGCCATTTCCATTCCCGTTTCCCCCATCATTTCCGTTTCCATTTCCCACGCCGTTTCCTCTGCCTGTTCCACCGCTCCTGTCATAATTATCCGCAACACCACCTCCATTTGCCGAACCGCCTGTTGTTTTACCTAATACGGCCTTTGGTCTTTGAGGAACCGGGGTTTCCACCACCGGCTTCGGCGGAGCTTTAACTATAGAATGATTAATGTTTATTTTTGTTGCAGTCGGTTTGGGATTATCGGGCTTTAATACAGGAGGACTTTCCTTGTCGAGATCTTCAACATCTTTCACATCATCTTTAACGCCGGGCTGGGGCGGAGAATAAGCTGTACCTGCCTTTCCTATAGCCTGGACCGGATTTCCACCTCCCCCGCCGCCGCCACCCCTGGGTATTACGGCTAATTCCTCGGGAATATTAAGATTTACCTCAACGGCATTGTCGATTATAGGAAGTTCTATAGTGGGAAAATCAAATTTGATCAGGAAAAAGATCAATAGCATAAGACCGGCCACTCCGAGAGTGATCATAGAGGCCTGGGTATTCTTTTTAGTTTCAAAGGAATCAGACATGTAGGCTACAGAATGATGATTCATACAAATTTACATTTTATAGTGGGAAAACAAAACCGGCCTTATTAACACGGGTTAATAACGAAACAAATGACGTGTAGCTTATGCGGAAGTCGTTTTATGAAATGTTAAGATTTATCCTGAGCCTGGCGAAGGATCACTACTTGTACGTTGGTATTTCTACTGTGCAAAATTTTTTTAATATCAAAACAGTTTCGAAATCCTTATCCAGTATCTCTTCCAAGAGCGAATTTAATCGAGATTTCTTAGTCCTGCCGTCACGTCTTTTGCAAATTGTTTGATTGAGTCAGTAGTTTGTTTTGAACAACCTTTGCAGTTAGCAGACATTTTTTGAACTATATAATTGTAATTGTCTGTTGAATCTTTGTTATAGGCAGGGAGCCCGCTATAAGTAATTATTTCTGTCCAGCGGCTGTACCTTCCCCAACTTGTATCATTATTCAGATATTCCAAAAACTCTTTTGGAAATTTTATGGCATATTTTAATGCAGGCTCTCCCGGGTACTCAGCTAATGCCCCGTCACTGATCTGAATGGTGAGGTCAAGGCACCAGCGATAGAAAGGCCTTATTTCTGAATTATCTGTCATTATTAATTTTAAAAGCTCAGTTGTTGAGTCGTTATCTTCATCTTCCGGCCGGAAGGTACCGTTGTATAGGGCTTTTGCAAGTGGCGAAACATTTGGATTATTTAAATAAAAGGAAGCGGGCCTGTTCGCAAACGAATCAGGTTTATCATATTTATTTCCATTCAATTTGTCAATCCAGAAATT
>Ga0184636_1000063_pt1 | contig 24020 bp, 22 predicted proteins | sample PLM3_60_b2_FD_133164 | JGI IMG/M metagenome (GOLD analysis project Ga0184636, IMG submission 133164) | Groundwater sediment microbial communities from an aquifer in East River, Colorado, USA - PLM4_90_b2 | ecosystem: Environmental > Terrestrial > Soil > Riparian zone | place: USA: East River... | reverse complement strand
GTCGATTCAGAAAAATGTTGCGGTTGTCGAATCTGTGAAATGGCCTGCAGCATGGTCCATCTCGGTCTTTTCAATCCAAGAAAGGCATTCCTCCGGATAGAGATGGACCGCCTGCCCAAGGTAGAGACCAAAACCTCTGAAATCGATGTGCCCATCGTCTGCCTCCAGTGCGATCCTGCTCCCTGCGCAGAGGCCTGCCCTGAAGGAGCCATTGGGAAAGCTGCTACAGGAGCATGGATCGTAGATAGAGAGAAATGTACGGGTTGTGGCCTCTGTGTGGATGTTTGCTCTCTCGGAATGATTTCTGTTAAGGGTCAAGAAGAGTTTGCAAGAAAATGTGACTTATGTGAAGGGAAACCTTTATGCGTTGTATATTGTCCCACTGGGGCATTGACCTTTTGAGGGAAGGAGGATGAAGATCATGTTCCAGGGAGGTTATAAAGGAAGATACCTGAGAATTGACCTATCCCAAGGAAAGGTCAAGGTCGAAAAACTTGATGAGGAGATTGCCCGGAAGTATTGGGGAGGAAGGGGATGGGGTGGCTACCTTCTGTTAAAAGAGTTGGCAAGCAGAATCGACCCTTTTTCTCCTGAGAATAAGGTTTTTTTTCTGACGGGACCTCTCCAGGGGACACTCACCCCTTATTCACCGAGATTCGTTGTCTTAACGAAATCGCCCCTCACAGGGACATTCACGCGGGCCGTCAGTGGAGGGCAATGGGCCCCTGAACTGAAGTTTGCAGGGTACGACGGGATCATCATTGAAGGGAGATCTCAAAAGCCAGTCTATATTTTGATCGATGATGAAAAAGTTGAGATCCGAGACGCCATTCATCTTTGGGGAAAGGCAACAGGCGAGACGGAAAGATTAATTAAGGAAGAATTAAAGGATAAGACGATCAGAGTGATTTCCATCGGTCAAGCCGGCGAGAGGAGGGTGAGGTTTGCAAACGTCATTCACGAATCGAGGGCTGCTGCCAGAGGCGGAACAGGAGCGGTCATGGGGTCGAAGAACCTGAAGGCCCTTGCGGTGAGGGGAACGGGGAATGTGGAGATTGCAGATATCGCCTGGTTTAAGAGTTTATTGGCAGAGGCTTATGAGGCGATCAAGAAAGATCCAGCCTCACCTTCAAGGATCAAATACGGAACTACAGGCACAGTAGCAGTGGCTCACGAATTGGGTGTCATGCCCGTGAAGAATTTTTCCAGAGGAGTATTTGAAGGAATTGAGGGACTGATGGCGGAGACCATGAGAGAGAAGATTGTGATCCACGATGAATCATGCTTTGCCTGTGCGCTTCCGTGTGGAAAATTAAGCCTTATAAAAGAAGGACCCTATGCAGGTACGGTCCTTCAAGGCCCCCAGTATGAGACGATCGGGCTTCTGGGATCGAATTGTGGCATTTCGGATATTGAAATCGTTGCTCGGGCTAATTATCTCTGTAATGAGTATGGGATGGATACCATCTCCACGGGGAATGTGATCGCTTATGCGATCGAGGCTTTTCAGAAGGGGATTCTGACAAAACAGGATACGGATGGGATGGAGATGAGATTCGGGAATACAGAGGCCCTCCTCAGTTTAGTTGATCGAATTGCGAAAAGGGAGGGATTCGGAAATAAGCTGGCAGAAGGAGTAAAAGCCTTTTCGCAGGAGTTGGGTGGAGAGGCTGAGAAATTTGCGATGCACAGCAAAGGACAGGAATTGGCCTCTTTCGAGCCCCGCAGCGTGGTCGGTATGGGCCTCCTCTTTGCAACAGCCTCAACCGGAGCCAATCATTCCTTTGGTCCTACCTTTCGAGAGGAGATGAAAAACCCTCTAACTGGCAAAGGAAAGGCAAAGATCCTTGTTGAAAACCAGAATTCCTATTGCCTGATGGATTCTTTAGTTTACTGCTCCTTCTCCCGTTATGGTTTGGATAACCTTTCCCGGATGCAATTCCTTTCAGCCGTCACAGGTTGGAATTACACGCCGGAGGAGATTGAGCATCAAAATCATCGGATCTATACAGCCGAGAGACTTTTCAATCTTCGCGAGGGATTTGGCAAAAAGGATGATACGCTGCCTTTTCGATCTTTATTCGAACCAATGCCGGATGGCCCATCCAAAGGGAATGTAGTTCCTTTAGAGGAGATGCTCCCAGAGTATTATGCTCTGAGAGGTTGGGACGGAGAAGGAAAGCCGACGGTGGAAACATTAGAAAATCTGGGTTTGAGAGAATTCATTGATTGGATATAAACCCTGTATCCGAATTTGATTAGGTTGAAATCTAAAGCCCCTCCAAAGGGTTAATAAATGGGGCAGTAAAGAAATCCCTAACAACATTTCAAGGCCTGCAAAGAGATTGTCAGAAGGAAAGAAATGACCACTTATCGAATATGTGGTGATCGCTTTCTGATTGTGGAGTTCGGAGATGAAGTCGATCTGTCCCTGAATTTTAAGGCCATATTCATGAAGGAAGTCATTAAAAAGGAGAATATAAAAGGTATCTCCGATATTATCGTTGGGACCTGTGCATTGATGATCGGTTATGATCCTTTTGAAATAAGAATGAATGACTTAGTAGAAATATTGAAAGAATTGGAGAAGGAAGAGATCGCGTTAGATAAAAAAATTCCTTCCCGGTTGATTACGATCCCCGTCTTATTCAATGACCGGTGGACAAGAGAATGCTCGAAGGCCCATCACCTGCCTCCGGATTTAGAATCGATTGCCGAATATAATGGTGTCAGCATTGAGGAATTTGTAAGTGTTTATACGAGCACCGACTATTGGGTAAAATATGTTGGTTTCAGCCCTGGTCTGGTTGCATTTAATGCCCTTGATTCGCGGAAGGAACTCAGATCACCGCAATTGAAAAGCCCCAGAACCTGGACGCCACCCGGAGCCGTCGGGGTCCATCGAAGTGGGAATTGTATCTATGCCGTCAATACTCCTGGCGGGGTCAAAATGGTTGGCCGGACTCCTTTATTAATTTTTGATATCAACCAAAAAAATCCCGCCTTTAAAGATAGTCCGGCACTCTTCAGGCCAGGGGATCGGATCAGGCTGATCCCTTTATCTGGGGAGAAAGAATATTTACAGATTGAAAAGAATGTGGACAGTTATCCATATGAGATCGAAGAAGGAACGTATTCTGGAAATTTGATGAAAGAAGCGATAAGTGTTTGAGGTCATTCATTCTGGAATCATGACAACCGTCCAAGATCTTGGGAGGCCGGGTTATAGCTCCGCAGGAATACCCTTATCAGGGGCGGCTGATCCATTTTCATTGAAGGTCGGGAATTTACTGGTGGGCAATCGTTCAGGAGAAGCGGGGCTCGAAATTCTGCTGAACGGGTTGCAGCTGGCAGCCTTAAAAAAGATGATCATTGCAGTAACGGGTGCAGACCTTGGTCCAATGCTCAATAAGGAAAAGATCCCGATGTGGAGTTCAATCGAGATCGAAAGGGAAGATGTGCTTTCCTTCCCCTTCATTAAACCCTCCTCCCTGAAGGGATGTAGGGCTTATTTAACTGTGGCCGGCGGCGTTGATGTCCCTGTTATTTTAGGAAGTAAATCAACTTGTCTTCCGGGAAATTTTGGTGGTTTTAACGGAAGGGCTCTAAAAAAAGGCGATCGGATTGAAGTCGGAAATGGTCTGCTGCCCTTCAGCGAATTAAGGAATAGAAGATTGAGTGAAATGAAGAGGCCTCATTTTGATGACCCATGGGAGATCAGAGTCATATTAGGGCCTCATGATCATCTTTTTATGGAAGAGAGTATTGAAATGTTTTTTAGTCAGGCATGGCGTGTCTCCTATAAGGCATCTCGATTTGGCGTCAGGTATATTGGACCTAAATTTAATTTTAAACCAAGACCTTCCCATCAGGTTAAAAGAGATCCGAAGGGTGACCCTTCCAATATTCCAAGTCAGGGAGTCCCTGTGGGTGCCATCGAGATTGCAGGAGGTGAGGAACCCATCGCGATAGGAGTGGATGGGCCATCTTCGACGGGGTATGCAATGATTGCGACGATCATCAGTGCAGACGTGTGGAAAATCGGGCAATCCATACCGGATGATCTAACCTCTTTCAGACGAGTGGGAATTGATGAAGCCTATCAAATCTTAATCGACTCAGAGGAATGGATTGAGATAGAAGACATTCTGAGAGGAGGGTGATTATGTTTCGAAAGAAAATGGATCTAAATTGTGATATGGGCGAAAGCTTTGGGAATTACAAAATGGGAAATGATGAAGAGATCATGCGATACATCAGTTCGGCGAATGTGGCCTGTGGGTTCCATGCAGGGGATCCAATGGTAATGGCCCATACGGTGAAATTGGCTAAGGAGAACGGAGTGGCGATCGGTGCTCACCCCGGATTTCCTGATCTCATGGGTTTTGGAAGGCGTAAGATGGAGATCGCACCAGAGGAAGCAAGGAATTATATCATCTATCAGATCGGCGCATTGAAGGCCTTTGTTGAGAGGGAGGGAATGGAGCTTCAGCATGTATGGTTACACGGAGCGCTATCCTCTGTTGCTGCAAAAAATGAAGCGATCGCACGAGCCATCATCGAAGCAATAAAGGAAACCCATCCTGAATTAATTTTTGTGCACAGACCTGGTTTAGCAACGTACGAAATTGCTAAAGCGTTAGGTATGAAGGTGGCTATTTCGGTTGGGGTCGATATTGAATATGGTCCTGATGGGATGGCGGTGCTGCAGCGAAAAAAGAGGCATACGGATCCGAAGGAGGCTGCGAAAAAGGCAATCCGGATTGCCAAAGAAGGGAAGATGACTGCAACCACAGGTGAGGATATTGAGATGAAAGCGCATACCATCCTGGTCCACGGTGATACACCGAATGCGGTAGAGATTCTTAAAGAGATCAGGGAGGAATTTGAAAAAGAGAATATTGTCGTTTCACCTTTAAGGGAGATCTTAGAGTGACCGTTACAGCCCATGCAGAGGTTCGGTCTAATACCCTGCGGTCTTCTCCCTTCTCTCCCTGTTGGAGAAGGAGAAGTGTTGCTGGTGATCGAAGATAGATTCACAGATCAAAAAGGTCAAAAAAAGAAAGGAACGACTATGGGAAAGACAATGTTCTATATTAACGGCAAGTTCGTCGATGAAAACCAAGCCTATATTTCAGTCATGGATCATGGATTCTTATATGGAGATGGAGTGTTTGACGCTTTCCGGGTTTACAATGGCAAAATATTCCAATTTGATTCCCACATGAATAGGTTATACGATTCAGCAAGAATCATTGATCTGGATATACCTTTGGGTAAGGAACAATTTAAGAATATTATCATGGAGACGGTAAGAAGGTCAGGATATAAAGACTGTTACATTAGGCCCCAGGTCACAAGGGGAATTGGTTCACTCGGACATGATCCTGGAACTTGCAAGGAATCGAGCATCATTGTATATGTTACTCCGACCCCCGTCCTTAAAAAGGAAAGATCCATAAGAACGATTATTTCATCGTACCGAAGGCCACCTGCCTTCATTCTTCCGCCTGAAAGCAAAATCACCCACTATATGAACAACATTTTAGGGAAAATGGAAGCACGGAAAAGGGGGGCCGATGATGCCATTTTGCTTGATATGAGGGGATTTGTGTCAGAGGGATGCGCATGGAATATCTTTTTAGTGAAAAATAAGAGGGTTGCTACTCCATCCATTACCTCCAGCATATTAAGAGGAATTACGAGAGATGTCGTCATACAACTCTTAAATGAGATGAATATTACGGTTGAGGAGAGAGACGTGACAGTTTCCGAATTGTTTACCGCGGATGAGATTTTTGGCACCGGCACAGGATCAGGAATTTCACCGGTCATTGAAATCAATGGGAGAGCGGTGGGGGATGGCAGGCCCGGGCCCACTACGAATGAGACAGAAATCAGGCTCAAAGAATTGATCGAGAAGACTGGAACGCCGGTCTATGAATGAATGGAGGTGAGGGAACCATGCAGCGAAAGACCAAATTTCCATGTACGATCATGCGTGGAGGAACGAGTAAGGGAATCTTCCTCATGGAGGAGGATCTCCCCAGGGATCCGGATTTAAGGGATCGGATCATCCTGGCCATCTTCGGAAGCCCTGATATCCGTCAGATCGATGGTCTTGGAGGGGCCGATTCCCTGACGAGCAAGTTGGCCCTCATCGCTTCTCCGAAAACAGGGGATCGTGATGTCGATTATACCTTCGGTGCTATTGGAATTGATAAACCCTTCGTCGACTATTCTGCCAACTGCGGGAACATCAGCTCAGCAGTGGGCCCTTTTGTCATCGAAAAGGGATGGGTCCGGGCTGAAGAACCTTACACCACAGTGAGAATATTCAATACCAATACCCGGAAGATGATACATGCAAAAGTTCCGATAGAAAAGGGGAGAGTCATTTCAGAGGGAGACTATGCGATTGATGGTGTGCCGGGGACAGGGGCGAAGATTGAACTCAGCTTCTTAGATCCCGGGGGGGCTGCGACAGGGAGGCTCATTCCCACCGGCAAGGTGGTGGATGAGATCGTTCTCGATTCAGGAGAAAGCTTCTCGGTGACGGTGGTTGATGCAGGTAACCCAACTGCCTTCGTTCATGCAGATGCCCTGGGTCTCAGGGGAACCGAGCTTCCCGAAAATTTTGATCAGAATATAATGGGAAAGATGAAACTTGAAGGGATACGAAAAAAGGTGGGAGAACTTATTGGAATACCTGTGAGCCCCTCCATTCCAAAGATTGCATTTGTTGCTCCTCCTCAGGATTTCAAGACGACCGCGGGAAGAGAAATCCGAAAGGATGAGGTGGATATGGTGGCCCGGGTGATGGCGATGGGGAAGATGCATAAGACCTTTGCCATTACTGCTGGAATTCCGGCAGCGGCCGCAGCGGTCATTCCTGGTTCAGTTGTATCCGGGTGCATTGGATGGGATCGGGATGAAGGCCTCAAAGGAGAGGCCATTCAAAGAAAGGTGACCATTGGACATCCCTCGGGGAAATTTGAAGTGGAGGTACTGGCGAAGCAGGAGGGTGCCCAGCCTCGTATCCTTAGCTGTACCATCGGTAGAACGGCAAGAAGAATCATGGAAGGCCGGGTCTATATCTCGAAAAAGGTATATTCCTTTTCAGGATAGAGAGATGTCAGGTTACCCAGAGAGCGTGCAGGAATCGATCAGAAAGCTGGAGGTAACTCGCCTTTCGCGAGCCCAGGAAGAGATTCCCCTGCTGTCATTGAAAGAGCGACAGGAGCTCCTTCAGAGATATCACCCCGACTACCGGGACGGGGGCAGACGGGAGATCCATGTGGGGATCAACCAAGGACAGAGGGTCCCCCATGAGCTGGCTGACCTATTTGAAGGCGAGAGCAGAGTGCGTCCCGATGAAGTGGATCTCGCCGGGGTGAAAAGAGAGACCGATGTTCTGATCATCGGGGGTGGAGGAGGGGGCGCTTCAGCCGCCCTCTTCGCAAAAGCGAATGGAGCCAAGACATTGATTACAACCAAACTCCGTTTCGGAGACTCCAATACGATCATGGCCGAGGGAGGAATTCAAGCGGCCGTGGGAAAGTTCGATTCTCTCGCTCTCCATTATGTGGACACGATGGGGGGAGGAGGATTTCAAAACCTTCCCCATCTGGTGAATACCCTTGTTTCTGATGCCCCGATGATTCTCGAATGGCTCGCCCATCTCGGAGTGATGTTTGACCGGAAGGACGATGGCGATCTTCTCACCTCTTTTGCAGGGGGGCAATGCCGGAGAAGAATCCATTCGGCTGCTGACTACACAGGCATGGAGATCATGAGGGTATTAAGGGATGAAGTTTATCACCAGGGGATCGAAGTTCTTGAGTTCTGCGCTGCTGCAGAGCTGGTTTTGGACGACAGAAGAAGGTGTGCTGGCGCCGTCTTCATCAATCTCGATACAGGAGAGCGATTTGTCATCCGGTCTAAAACGGTCGTTCTCGCCACAGGCGGAATCGGTAGACTCCATATCCAGGGCTTCCCGACGACGAATCATTATGGAGCCACTGCAGACGGGTTGGTCATCGCCAATCGGGCAGGCGCGAAAATCATCTTCATGGACGCCATCCAGTTCCATCCCACAGGGACAGCCTATCCTGAGCAGTTACTGGGTCTCCTTGTTTCAGAGGCCTTTCGCGGCTGGAGCGCCCAATTAGTCAACCGCGAAGGAAAACGGTTCATTAACGAACTCGAAACCCGGGATATCACTTCTTCTGCCGCAATTCGGGAGGTGGTGGAAAGGGGAAACGGAGTGGCCACTCCAACAGGAATGCAAGGGGTTTGGCTCGATACACCACTGGTGGAGATGAATAAGGGAAAAGGGACAATCCACCGGATCTTCCCACACCTTTTCCATCGATTCCACACCTTTGGAATCGACATCACGAGAGAACCGATTCTTGTCTATCCCACACAGCACTACCAGAACGGAGGCATTCTCATCGATGAATATGGAGAGACGGCCGTAGAAAATCTTTTTGCCATAGGGGAAGTTTCAGGGGGGGTTCACGGCAGAAACCGATTGGGAGGGAATTCCCTTCTCGATATCTTTGTCTTCGGGCGCCGGGCCGGGATCAAAGCTGCCGAACGGTTGAAGGAAATCGAGATGGGGAAACTATCTTTAGACCATATCCTTGAATATGAAAAAGAATTGGAAAGAGCGGGGGCATTGAAAAGAAGGATCCAGGCCCCCCTCCTCTTTCCGGATTACCGGTTTGAAAAGGCACTGGCCAAACCTCATCAATAGTGGAAAAGATGGGAATGGATGAGAAACGATGGATTCCTATTTACGTATTTGGCAGGAGATACGAAGTTCCTGAAGGCCTGACCATTCAGAAGGCCATGGAATTTTCAGGGTATCAATTCATCCGCTCCTGTGGCTGTCGGGGAGGGATCTGCGGGGCATGTGTGGCGGAGTATCGAACGCCCGGAGATTACCGTCTCAAAGTCGCACTGGCCTGTCAAACACTGGCAGAGACCGAGATGCAGATCGCACTAACCCCTTTTGTCCCTATGAATCGAGCCAATTATTGCCTCGAAACATTGAAAGGAGAACCCGAGATATTGGGGAAAATCTATCCGGAAATCTATCGCTGCCTTCAGTGCAACACTTGCACACGGGTCTGCCCCATGGAAATTAAGGTGATGGATTACGTGGCGGCAGCAATGAAGGGAGAGATTGAGGAAGTAGCCCGTCTCTCTTTTGAATGTGTCATGTGCGGTGCCTGTGCTGCCAAATGTCCGGCTGAGGTTTCGCAGCCAAATGTGGGTCTCCTGGCAAGGCGAATTTATGGCCGGCACATCCTCCCTTTGCCTGAAAGCCTCTACCATAAGATTTCTGATATCGGAAAGGGTCGATACAAAAAGGTCTTGGAGAGGTTACAGCAGATGCCATTGGAGGAATTGATGAAGGTCTATACGCAAAGGGAACAGGAACCTCAGGAGAGCCAGGAATGGGCTCCCAAGAATCCAAACTTTCCAGAAGATATTTGCCTTTAAATAGAAATTTTCGATTGGGGGAAGGATCGAAAAGAAATGGGAAAGAATCTCTTAGAAAAGATACTAAATAACCACTTGGTATCAGGTCAGATTCGTTGTGGAGAGACCGTTGCCATCTCAGTTGATCAGACATTATTCCATGATGCCACGGGAACGATGGCCGCTCTTCAGTTCGAGGCTTTATCTCTGCCACGGATTCAGACAAACCTATCGGTTGCTTACGTCGATCATAATACTCTTCAGATCGGGTTCGAAAATGCCGATGACCACTTATTTCTACAGACTTTTGCCGCGAAATACGGTCTTATCTTTTCCAGAGCGGGTAATGGTATCTGCCATCAGGTCCATTTGGAGCGATTCTCCATCCCGGGAAATGTCCTTCTTGGAGCGGATAGCCACACTTCCTCAAGTGGAGGAATAGGGATGTTGGCGATCGGGGTAGGGGGGGTAGATGTTGCTCTGGCAATGGCTGGGGAGCCTTTCCATTTGAAGGTGCCGAAGGTCGTTCAGGTAAGGCTTTTAGGGAGATTGAGCCCTTGGGTGACCGCAAAGGATATCATCCTCGATATGCTCCGACGCTTCACGGTGAAAGGGGGAGTGGGGAAGGTATTCGAGTATGGTGGGCCTGGAATGAAGACCTTAACTGTTCCGGAGAGGGCGACCATCACCAACATGGGGGCAGAACTGGGAGCGACGACATCGATTTTTCCGAGCGATGAGATGACGCGACCTTTTTTAAAGGCCCAGGGAAGAGAGAAAGATTGGATTTCGTTGGATGCAGATCCCGATGCAAGATATGATGAGGTGGTCGAGATCGATTTAGATCGTCTAGAACCCCTGACTGCTCAACCCCATAGTCCGGATGAAGTCTGTCCTGTAAAGCAGATAGAGGGGATCAAGTTGGATCAGGTGGTGATCGGCAGTTGCACTAACTCCTCTTATAGAGATTTGATAATGGCGGCATCGATTCTGAGAGGCAAGATAGTCTCTCCGAATGTGAGTCTCGTCATTTCACCGGGATCACGACAGGTCTTAAAAATGTTGGCCTTAAGCGGAGGTCTCTCGGATTTGGTCGAATCCGGTGCCAGGATCTTGGAGTGCACCTGTGGTCCATGTATCGGGATGGGACAGACACCTTGTACAGAAGGGGTTTCCCTGAGAACAATCAACCGGAATTTTAAGGGCCGTTCTGGAACCGAGAGTGCCCGGGTCTATCTGGTGAGCCCTGAAGTGGCAGCCGCTTCTGCAATAAGAGGCGTCATCACCGACCCTCGAACCCTCGGGAAACCTCCCTGCATAGAAATGCCAGAGGTTTATCCTGTGGAAGATAATATGATTCTTCAACCTTTGCCAGCCAGATTGGCCAAGGCCGCCGAGGTGATCCGGGGCCCGAATATCAAACCCCTCCCTTTAAAAGAACCGTTGTTGAAAAAGCTCAAAGGTCGCGTCTTGATCAAGTTAAGGGACAATGTAACGACTGATGAAATTATTCCGAGCGGAGCGAAGGTCCTATCTTTTCGATCCAACATTCCTGCCATTTCCGAATTTGTCTTTGAAAGAGTGGATCCCTCTTTCGTTGGAAGAGCCAAGGAATCCAAGGGAGGATTCATTATTGCCGGCGATAATTACGGCCAGGGATCTAGTCGGGAGCATGCAGCTCTCTGCCCGATGTATTTAGGGATAAATGCGGTGATTGCCAAGTCTTTTGCGCGAATTCATTTGGCTAATCTCATCAATTTTGGCATTCTTCCGTTGACCTTCAAAGAGGAGGGTGATTACCGGAAGATAGACCAGGGGGATGAGATTGAGATCGATGTGGAGGATCTGAAAAAGGAGATTCTCCTCATCAATAAGACGAAGAATGAAAAAATATTATTAGCGGCTTCACTGGACGAGAGGGAACAATCTCTTGTCAGATTGGGCGGCACATTGCCCTTTATTAAAGAGATGAGATCTAAATCACCAAAATAAGAATGGAGAAAAGAATGGCCTACAAGATTGAGATCCGATCGGATGGATGTTTACATGGTCCTGAGAATCCAGTTATTCCTTACATTGAAGGAGATGGAGTTGGGCCTGATATCTGGAAGGCATCAGCCCGAGTCTTTGATGAAGCCATTAAGAAAGGCTACGGCGGCAAGAATAAGGTCAGCTGGCTTGAAGTCTTTGCAGGAGAGAAGGCCTTCAAGCTGAAGGGGGATGGGCTCCTGAAGAGACAATAGAGGCGATTCGAGAATTTAAGGTTGGCATCAAGGGGCCCTTGACCACGCCAGTAGAGGGAGGGATACGGAGCATCAATGTATTACTAAGGCAAAGGCTTGATCTCTACGCTTGCATCCGACCTGTCAGATATATTTTGGGGACACCCAGTCCACTGAAACACCCAGAGAAGGTGGATATGGTTGTCTTCCGTGAGAATACTGAGGATGTTTATGCTGGGATTGAATGGAAGGAAGGATCAGAAGAGGCTGCGCGACTGAGGGAGTTTCTTGAAAAGGAATTGGGGCTGAGATTCCATTTTATCGGTTAATGAAGACGGAAGTCCTGTCTTTGGTTGCCCTTATCCCACCGCGAAAGCCCCTTGTCAAACTCTCTTCCGGACGGCTTCAGACACCACCCCATATCTTGTGTTTTTTTGTTTTTTTTCTTGACATAGAAATCCGATTAATGGTATTTAACTTCGATATTTTTGTCTTATGCAAATACCTAACCGGAAATTACTGAATGAAAGGGGGTGATTGAAAGCCGACGATAAATCTATGGGTGCTCGTTGATGAAGCGAGTCAATTACTTTTAGTACGAAAGGAGGCAGGGAAAAAATGAAAAAAAGGATATTTTGTATTTTGGTGGCAATAGCGGTGTTGTCAATGTTTGGCTTTGCCGCCCCCGGACCAGCGGCTGAGAAAGTTAAAGAACTCAAATTAGGGCTCAATGTACCGCTCTCAGGGCCCGCGAGTGACTGGGGTATTACTTCAGTCCACGCCGCTGAGTTTTTGAGGCAGAAGATTGAGGAACAGGGCTACCTGAAAGTCGGCAAAGACCGTTATAAGCTGGTAGTGGTGCCCTATGACAGTAAATATGTAGCTGCCGATGCACTGGCCAACGCCCGGAGACACACCTATGAAGACAAAATAAAGTTCCAGTGGATTCTCGGTGGCGGTGTTGTTCCTTCCTGCCAGCCGATAACCGAAAAAGAAAAAGTTATTGTTCTGGCTGCTGCCTACGGCGGTACAAAAGTTACCAATCCGGATAAGCCTTATACCTTTAGGACCATTATTGGTAGCGATCTGGCCTGTCCTGTCGCTTTCCCGTATCTGGCTAAAAAATACCCTGAAATCAAGAAGATAGCCTTTATCGGCCCCAATGATGACTGCGGCTTTGTCAGCATCAAAGATGGTAAGGCAGCGGCTAAGGCTGTGGGTTGGCAAGTTGTAGGGGAAGAGGTTACTGAGCGAACCCTCGTTGACTATCTGCCAGTAATGACACGGCTACTAAAGGATCGTCCGGATATGATTCACGCTGCTTGTTCTCCTACTGACCAGGTAGCGCTGGCGACCAAGGCAGCACGCGAACTTGGCTTTGAGGGGTACGTTTTCGCTGATGCTACCAAAGATCCTGATAAGGTCATAGAGATAGCCGGTGCTAAATATGCTGAAAAAGTCTTCTTCGTAAACTGTATCGCCGAGCTTATCAATCCAGGAGTAGCCGATCTGGATGCCAGGACCAGGCGGACGTACAATAGGGGCATTATGTATGGTGTTATTGAGTACCATGCATCCCTCCAGGCTTGGGCTCAGGCTATTCAGAAGGCTGGTACACTTGATACAGATGCCGTAGTAAAGGTGTTGGAGACGGGAACCTTTGATACCGTCTATGGTCCGGTTAACTTTGGTGGCAAGCCATTGTTTGGTATCAAACGCCAGGTTTTACACCCCATTCCACTCGGTATCGTTAAGGGTGGCAAGTTGGTGCATTTGGAGCTGATGCCAATACCAGCTGAGCTAAAATAAAAAGTTTATTTTGTAGGTTTTATAAGATAACCTTCCGGCAGAGTAGGCATGGAACGACGTAAAATCTAATGGCGTTGGACGCGAAACTATATCCGGTCCTGGCCACCTGAAGGCTGCTGTCGTTGGAGTGCTCCGTAGCCTCCAAAGACTGACAATAAACTGAAGTCCCTTTTCAGACATCTGGCCTGTTCTAGCATTCTTGCATAACTGTGCCTATATATTTAAGCTCGTTTTAGTAAACCAAAATCTGGCAGAGCTGGTGAACAACCAATAGAAGGAGAAGGGCTTGAGGTTACTTGAAACTAAAGGTTTAACTAAACACTTTGGTGGTTTGGCTGCTCTGGTGGATGTTGATATTCACGTTGATGTGGGGGAGATAGCGGCGCTGATTGGTCCCAATGGAGCTGGAAAAACGACCATGTTCAATTTACTCACCGGGTTTGATCGTCCCACCAGCGGCAAGGTAATATTCAAAGGGCGGGATATAACCGGCTTAAGGCCGCACAAGATTGCTGGTTATGGTCTATCGCGTACCTGGCAGCAGACGACCCTCTTTAAGGAGTTGACTACTTTGGATAGTGTGGTCCTGGCTTGCCATCTTCACCAGAAACCCAGGTTTTTTGGTTATCTGTTTAAGACGCCGAGATCTCGCCAGGATGATGCGGCTGCCGTTGAACAGGCGGAGGAGATACTTGAGTTTTTGGGCATGGGTTCTTATAAGAATGAGCTTCCTTATAATCTGCCATATGGTTTCCAGCGAATTCTGGGGGTGGGCATGACGATGGCTACCAAACCGGAATTAATGCTGCTCGATGAGGCAGTGACTGGCATGAACCCGGCGGAAGCAGTAATGATGATGAATACCATCCGGAAAATACGGGACCGAGGCATCACCATTTTGGTGGTTGAGCATAATATGAAGGTGGTTATGGGTATCTCCGAGAGGATCTGTGTCCTTGATTTCGGCAGGAAAATCGCTGAAGGTAAACCCGCGGAAATAACTAAAAACAAAGATGTAATCGAAGCTTATTTGGGAGCCAAAGTGGAATGAGCACGCTTCTTGAATTAAAGAATATAACGGTGCACTATGGGATGGCGGAAGCGGTGCGTGGTGTTTCTTTGGCTCTTGCGGAGGGAGAAATAATCACCCTCATTGGTGCTAATGGCGCGGGTAAATCGACCATTCTGAAAACGATATCCGGGGTCAAGAAACCGACTACGGGTGAAATCTGGTTCCGGGGGGAGAGGATAGATAAACTATCACCGGAAAAAATTGTAGCTCGGGGAATTGCCCATGTGCCGGAGAGGAGGAGGATTTTCCCTTACATGTCGGTGAATGATAACCTCAAGGCTGGCGCTTATTTGCGTAAGGATAGCGAGATAGGTCCTGACCTGGAAAACGTATTCCATCATTTCAGTCTCCTTAAACAAAGGCTGGGGCAGATGGCGGGGACCTTGAGCGGTGGTGAGCAACAGATGCTGGCTATGGCTCGAGGATTAATGGCCGGACCGAGCTTGATGCTACTCGATGAACCAAGCCTGGGGCTGGCCCCCCTTTTGGTGATGGAGGTTGCCAATATTGCAACTGAAATCAACAAGCAAGGGGTTGGGATTATTCTGGTGGAACAGAACGCTGGCCTGGCTTTCAGGCTCGCTAAGAAAGCTTATGTGCTTGAAACCGGGAGCATTGTCCTGGAAGGGGATACTGCGGAGCTCCTTAACGATCAGAGGGTGAAGGAGAAGTATCTTGGCATTTAAAGGTGGTAGGCAGAGATGGAGCTAACATTCTTTTTACAGACGCTGATAAACGGAATACAGATAGGTTTCCTCTATGTGTTAATGGCCTTAGGGCTAACCTTAATATTCGGTATTATGCACCTCATTAATTTTGCCCATGGCCAGCTGTACATGCTGGGTGGTTTTTTCTTATGGTGGCTTTTTGCCATTCACCATGTAAACTACGTGTTAGCCATACTGCTGGCGGTAATCATTGTGGCTGCCATTGGTTTTATTGTTGAGCGGTTTTTACTCCGTCCCATTCGTGATCAAGAATTGTATGTCATGTGTATGACTATAGCGCTGGGGCAGTTCTTTGAGTTTGGGGCTAGAATGGTTTGGGGGCCTTTGGATAAGGCAATCCCCCCTATCATTCCGGGTATCATTAAATTCTCTGGTGTCGCCATTACCTATAAGAGGCTGATGGCCGTTGTTGTTGGTATTGCTTTGGTAACGGGGTTATATTTATTTATTCAGCGAACCAAAGCGGGGCTGGCGATGCGGGCTGTTGAGCAGGACCCCGAAGTAGCTACCACGTATGGTATGGGAATTAACCGAACGTATGCCTTGGTTTTCAGCCTTGGTGCCCTGCTGGCAGCAGCCTCTGGAGCGCTCATGGGGACAATTATGGTGGTAAACCCGGTCATGGGCACAGCCCCAATGCTCAAATCCTTTATGATTATAATCCTTGGTGGTATGGGCAGCATCCCGGGTGCGATTGCCGGAGGGCTTATCGTTGGTTTGATGGATAGCTTCTTTAGTAGCTTGTTTGGTATTGACATTGCCTACATTTTCGTTTTTGTGGTTGCCTTTACGTTCATAATATTTAGACCGAGAGGATTGTTCGGCCGTGGTTAGCATAAAATTAAGAAGCAATATGGGTGCCTTGGTTACCATTGCGGTGTTATTAATTGGATTACTCGTAATGCCAGCACTCGTTAGTTCCTACTGGATCCATGTCTTGGTGCTGATGTTCCTCTATGGCATTTTGGCAGTCAGCCTGCGTCAGATGCTGATATTGGGGCAGGTTTCGTTTGCTCACCCGGCCTTTATGGCTATCGGGGCTTATACTTCGACAATGTTAGTCATGAACCTTGGATTGTCATTCTGGTTCACTATATTCTTAGCGGGATTCGCTTCTGGAATTGTCGCGTTCTTATTGGGTTTACCTGTGCTAAAACTTACCGGCCCCTATTTTTTTCTAGCAACATTTGCTTTCTTAGAAGTGGTGAGGATGATCCTCACGCACTACTACGTGCCGTTTGGCGGCCCAATGGGGATATATAATATCCCGCCGCCAAATCCTATCGGGCCGATAGATTTTTCTTCCATATCGCATTTCTATTACCTGATTTTGATCGTATTTGTTATTACCTTGTTGGTTTTCTATAGCTTGGAGAGGTCTAGATTCGGTCAATCGTGGCATGCTATCGGTCAGTCTCATGTCCTAGCCGAGTCATTAGGTGTAAATGTAATGGGCTACAGGGTCCTGGCCTTTGTTATTGCCTGCTTTTTTGCTGGCGTAGCTGGGGCATGTTATGCTCATTATATGACTCACATGAGTCCCATGGAGTTTGGTCTAACGCTTTCGGTTGATTGCATCGTTTGGGCTGTAGTGGGTGGCATGGGTAGCGTTTTTGGACCGGCGGTAGGTGCTGGCATACTGACATTTATACCTCAGGTTTTTAAGTCTACCGCAGAATATGAAGCTGGATTATCGGCTGTCATTTTTATCATCATAATATTGTTCCTCCCTGGAGGTCTGATTAGTCTACCCCAGGTGATATCTAGGCGGATAAAAAAGCGAGAGGATATAGTTACTTCAGGTGGGAAAGTAGGCTAGTGGTGCCATTAACACGATTACAAACAAATGCCGGCGAATCGGTCGTGAGTTGAATGGAGTCATGAAAAATCCTCGGCCTCCGTAAGTCTTTGATTTTGCCCTCGACACCTGTTCATAACCGACTCTATTATTCTTTCTTAGGAAGGTAGTCACGCGTTTTTTGGGAACGTCAGTCCCCCTTATCCGCTGCCCTCGCTAAGAAATCCCAATCATCTCAGAGGTAGCCTCTTTTCTTTTTACACAGAGAACTTGACATAAGCATAAAGATGTATAAGCTTGAGTATGATGACTACGCCAGTTATAATAATTTTCTATGAATCAAGTCTGGGTCTTTCCCCTGAAAGATCCAGATAACATATAGAAAATATTCCTTAATTTAAAGAAGAGAATTTATATGAAACGAAAGTGTGAAGTATCTGTAGTTAAAGGGGAAAAAACTGAACAGATGGTTAATCAGGCTATATCGATGATAGGTGGGATGAAGAGTATTGTGAAGAAAGGTGACATCGTCCTTATTAAACCAAACATATGCCTACCGCTACCACCTGAAAAAGGCGATGCCACAGACCCCATAGTTGTTGCATCTCTTGTAAAACTTGCCAAGGCCGCTGGTGCATCACGTGTGATAGTTGGAGAAAGTGCTGGTTGGGGACTGTATGCGCCAGATAACTTTGAAATATCAAAAATTGGGGAATACGCAAAAAAAGAGGGAGCTGAACTTTCCTATCTTGATGAGGAAGAGCGCATAGAAGTGAACATACCGAATGGTATCCTATTGAGAAAAGTCAGTATACCCAAAATTGTAAAAGATGTGGACGTTATTATAAATGTTCCAAAAATGAAGAACAATTTTATATCGATGGTGACCCTGGGCATCAAGAACTTTCTGGCTTTCCTCGCACCGGAGGACCGGTATGGCATCCACAGGGGGGTTAATGGTGTTGAATTGGCATATGTAATTGTTGATTTGTTGAAAGTGGTTAAGCCAAGCTTAACCGTAATAGATGGTATCATCGCAATGGAGGGGTTTGGGCCTCACAGTGGGGATCTAATCAGGATGGATGTGATAATAGCAGGAAAGGATATAGTTGCAGTAGATGCGGTTGCCTCTGAAATCATGGGGTACCAAGCAATGGAGATACCGACAACACAAATTGCTGCTAAGCAACACCTGGGAGTTGGTGATCTATCCAAAATAGTAATTAAAGGTAAAAAGATCGAAGATGTTAGAAAACATTTTACTCGACCAATGTTCACTTATATAAGCGATCATCCAAACGTTACAACTTACTTCGGAGGGGTCTGTTGTGGGTGCATTTATAGAATTCCTGAGACAGAAGCTGCCATTGGAATAGATCCCAAAAAGAAATATGCTCTTGTTTTTGGTCGAAAAGTAAATTTACCTAAAAAAATAGATGCTAATGAAATCTGGTTAGTTGGTGATTGCACTGCTCCCTACAGGAATAAGTATAAAAATACTGTGTTTGTCGCTGGTTGCCCACCATTGAAATGGTACATTCACGCTGTCAGGCTACCTCATTGGTCGAAGGAATATGGCAGAGAATTTCATACTTATCCAGTAGACATCAAAAAACAAACCGAAGATATAATGAGGGCTCGCAAGAGACTTTCGACAAAGTAAATTTTTAAACGGAGGGAACGTGGAGAAACTGATTATCACAGCTGCGATAACCGGCGCATCGACAATTCCCTCTTTAAGCCCTTATCTTCCCATTCCCCCAAAACAAATCGCTGATTTAGCCATAGAAGCAGCTGAGGCAGGCGCAGCCGAAATTAACCTTTCCACCATGGCCATTCATATGGGTGGGCATGTTAGGGTTGGATTGGAGGACAATATTTATATCAAGAAGGGGGTATTAGCAAAGAGCAATGCGCAATTGATGGAAAAGGTAGTCCAGTTGGCGGAAATACTGAATCGTGAAGTGGCTACTCCTGATGATGCTCGAGGACTATTACGTCTTAAGGGGAAAGATAAAGTCAATTTCTAATATCTTTGATATGTGGAAAGATGGAATACGGATATCCAAGAGGACACATCTTTTATCGAAAGTTGGGAAGAATCTATCCTTTAATTACCCACGGAGAAGGGATCTATCTCTATGACGAGAAGGGAAAACGTTATATTGATGGGTCTGGTGGCGCACTGGTCGTAAACATTGGCCACGGGCAGAAAGAGATTCTCCAAAGCATGGCAGACCAGATGGGCAAGGTGGGATATGTTCATGGAACCCAATTCACCACCCAGTCAATTGAGGAATATTCAGAAGCTTTGGGAGAAATTTTGCCCAACGGGTTGGAGAAGATCTATTTCCTTTCAGGGGGTTCAGAAGCTGTTGAGGCAGCCATCAAATTGGCCAGGCAATATTATTTGGAATCCGGCCAATCACAGCGATGGCGAGTGGTTGCCCGATGGCAAAGTTACCATGGAAATACCCTTGGAGCCCTCTCTCTGACTGGACGTGTTGGGGCGAGAAGGCCTTACCTTCCTCTGTTAATCGATTTCCCTCATTTTCCACCACCCTATTGTTACCGATGTCCCTTCGGCCTCACCTATCCTGAGTGTGAATTGGAATGTGCGAAGGCCTTGGAAAAAGTCATCCAAATGGAGGGACCAGAAACGATTTCTGCCGTGATCTTAGAGCCCATCATTGGAGCCACTATCGGAGCGGTCGTTCCTCCTGGTGGATATCTTTCATTGATCAAAAAAACCTGCGAGCAATATGGAATCCTCTTGATTGATGATGAAGTGATGGCTGGGATGGGAAGGACTGGGAGATGGTTCGCTGTTGAACATTGGGGTGTTTCGCCCGATATTTTGGTTTTAGGGAAGGGGATGAGTGGAGGTTATTTCCCCCTTTCAGCAATGATCACAAAAGCGGAGGTGGTAGATCTCTTGAGAGAACGAACTGGCGGTTTTGTCCACGGCCATACCTTCTCGCATCATCCAGTGGCCTGTGCCGTTGGTCTGGCTGTACTTCAATTCATGAAGGAGAAAAAGCTTGTCGAACAGTGTGCCAGGCGAGGAGAATATCTCCTCAAGAGATTAGAGGAATTAAAAACCTTTCCCTTTGTGGGCGATGTGAGGGGAAAGGGATTGATGACGGCTATCGAATTCGTCAAGGATCAAAAGACAAAGGAGCCTTTTCCCAGAACCGTAAAATTCGCTGAGAGGGCGATTGATTTGGCTTTTGAGAATGGCCTCGTTCTCTACCCTGGCACAGGTTTTGTCGATGGGGTGAATGGCGATATAGTGATGGTAGGTCCGCCTTTGATCATTGAAGAAGCTCAGATTGATGAGATCATAGATATTTTGGAGAAAACCTTTTCTAAAATTGAAAGGTAAAAACATTCTATCTCCCCAGACCGGAGGCAATGGCCAAATTGATCCTTTCTGATTAGATTTCTGTGGGATTGGCCCCTTGGTAGTTCGAGAGATCTAAAAAACTTTAAGCCTTATCAACTCTGAATGGAAGGTGACACTTCTCATCGTTGAGCAGGACGTTAAACTCGCTTTTAGGATAGCCAGATATTGCTATTTCCTTGAAACGGGTCTCAACATCGCCGATGGTCTATTTGAAGAAATGGCTAAAAGTGAAATTATTTGTAAAGTTCATTTAGGTGAGGGTTAGTGACTGTCGAGTTTGGTTCTCTATCTGTTAGGAGGACCGAAGGCAGTGAGCACTCTGCAAGGGGTAATACTGATTGGTGCTTTACGATCAACCTCAGATCAAACCCAATGGCGATCGTGGTCTCCGGATTGCTTTTGGAGATGAACGAACCATTAGGGTGAACCGACGGGTTCGAAAACTAACTCATATGATTCAGTCCGCAGCCCTTCCGGGAGTGACCGAACTTATACCTACATATGCTTCTTTAACTGTGCTGTATGACCCGCTTCAAGTCAACTACGTGAATTTAGTGGAATATCTTCAGCCCTTTTTAAAGGAGGCTCTGACGGCTTCAGCCGAGGAGGAGTCTTCTCGGTTGCTCATCGTTCCTGTCTCCTATGAGGGTGAATACGCACCGGACATGAGCTATGTATGTGATTACACCAAGCTGCAACCGGAGATGGTCATAGCTTTTCATACGGCTGAGCCCTATTATGTCTTTCAACTGGGTTTCACCCCAGGATGCCCGTTCATAGGACCCCTTCAAGAGGCCCTCAATGTTCCCCTGATGGAGACTCCGCGAACGCATACCCCGATGGGGGCGGTGGCCATAAGCATAGGCCAAACCGTAATTTATCCCAGGGCAACACCTGGAGGGATGCGAATCATCGGGCGAACACCGGTTAAACTTTTTCAGTTAGATCATCCAGCACTGACTCTATTTCGACCCGGTGATCGAGTTTTGTTCCGGGCTGTTTCCCAAGCCGAATTTCTTGCTATCGAGGAAGAGGCTGTAGAACTTATGATGGGTGTCGAGGTAAGAAAAAATGTCTGAAGGTGACAGGAGACCTACGATAGAGATTCTAACTCCTGGAATCCTGACTACTGTGCAAGACCGGGGACGCCCTGGATATCAGAGCTTGGGGATTGCCGAAAGCGGTGCAATGGACATATTTTCCTTCGTTGCTGCAAACCGTCTAATTGGGAATCCCGATAATTCAGCCTGCCTTGAAATCACCCTGGCCGGACCTAAAATCAGATTTTTGGGACCTACGTGGGGAAGTTTGACTGGTGCACATCTTTCAGCGCATCTTAATCAATACCCCTTAAACCCAGGAAGAACTTTTAAGGCTGAAACCGGTGATTTGCTGAGTTTTGGGCCGAGGGTTTATGGAATGCGGGCTTATTTGGCCGTCGCTGGGGGTTTCGATGTGCCTGTGGTTTTAGGAAGTCGCTCCACTTATGTTTACGCCGGGTTTGGAGGACACGAAGGTCGACCTCTTCGCAAAGGGGATATTCTATCCGCATTCATACTCGAAAACGACAATGAGCCTACATTCGTGGAATTGCCTGCCGAATTTCAAATAGAAAAGTGTGATTTATTCCCTATCCATGTTATTGTTGGACCCCACGAGGACCGATTTACGCAGGAAGGTCTTCAAACTTTTTTTAATTCCCGTTATGTTGTTATGTCAGATTCAAACCGGATGGGTTATCGGCTAAAGGGACCGCAGATAACCCATCGGGACACCCCTATAGTGGTCAGCGAGGCAACTCCTCTGGGAGCGGTTCAGGTTCCGGGGCAGGGGACTCCGGTGGTCCTTCTCCGAGAAAGAGGTACCACGGGTGGGTACACGAAAATTGCCTGTGTCATCAGAAAGGATCTCGATATATTAGGCCAAATTCTCCCGGGAAAGGAGATTTTTTTTCATCCTGTGGATCTTTCAGAGGCTCACCGTCTGGATCGGGAACGCTGGGAAGCTTTGGAGTCCTGGAGAAAGGCTCGGTAACCCGACCGAGGGATTGAAAATATATAATACGAGGAGGTCGTCCATGAAGGTAATTGATCTGAATTGTGATCTGGGAGAAAGTTTTGGAGCATGGAAAATGGGTTTTGACGAAGAGGTTATGAAATATATTACCTCTGCTAATGTAGCGTGCGGATGGCATGGTGGCGATCCTATCGTGATGAGTAAAACCGTCCAATTGGCTATGGAAAATAAGGTGAGTGTCGGTGCCCATCCCGGCTACCCGGACTTGCTTGGATTTGGTCGGAGGAGCCTGGACTGCACATTCGATGAACTAAAGAATTATGTTATCTATCAGGTCGGGGCTCTCGATGGATTTTGTCAAGTCCATGGAGTGAAAATGACCCATGTTAAACCTCACGGCAAAATGTATCTTGACGCATTTGAGAAGGTGGACCAAGCTCGAGCCATCGCAGAGGCTATCATCAGCTATAATCCGGATTTGTTCTATGTGGCCTTTGCAGGCGTGAAAGGGGAATTGATGACCAAGGTCGCTAAGGAAATGAGGCTCAAAGTGGTTTATGAGGCGTTTCCTGATCGTGCCTACACCCCGGAAGGAGATCTTGTCAGTCGCTCTCAAACAGGTGCAGTGATTAAGGATCCTCAGGAAGTAGCCAAACGGGCCTTGCTCATGGCCAAGGAGCATAAAGTCATAGCTATAGATGGGACATCCATCGAGATCGAAGCCCAGACCCTTTGTGTCCATGGCGACACTCCTACTGCTGTAGATTTAGTGAAAACCATTCGGGAGGTCCTGAAGAAAAATGGAATCGATGTTATTCCAATGGCCTCCTTCATTTAACGGGACCCGCTAAAAGAAGGGGAGAGGGTTAATCTTTAACTCAATAACCGAAATTGTCGGATTTAGAAATAGAGGTGGGTAACAATGGAAAAACTGATTATCACCGCTGCTTTGACCGGCAATCTTACCCTACCCACGCAAACACCCCATTTACCTCTCACACCCCAACAAATTATTGATGAGGCAGTGAGGGCTGCAAATGCCGGAGCAGCCTCAGTGCACATCCACGGGAGGGACCCAAAAACCGCCAGACCAACTACCGAGCCGGCAGTATACAGGGAAATCGCCGCTGGCATTAAGGCCAGGAGTAATGTGATTGTCTGTGTCACCACCGGTGGTACAGCATATATGACACCGGAAGAGAGAGCGCAGGTCGTTCCTGCCCTCAAGCCGGAGCTGGCAACGTTTAACATGGGAACGATCAATTTCTCAATCCATCCTGTAGCCGACCGTTACAAGGATGAGGACTACAAATATCCCTGGGAGAAAGAATTCGCTATAGGCACCAAGGACTTCATCTTCAGAAATACATTTGGCGATATCGAGAAACTCATGCAGATGATGAAGGAAAATAACACCAAGCCGGAGTTGGAGTTGTATGACGTTGGTCATCTCTATAACGTTAATTTTTTTGTCAGG
>Ga0184636_1000062_pt1 | contig 24090 bp, 21 predicted proteins | sample PLM3_60_b2_FD_133164 | JGI IMG/M metagenome (GOLD analysis project Ga0184636, IMG submission 133164) | Groundwater sediment microbial communities from an aquifer in East River, Colorado, USA - PLM4_90_b2 | ecosystem: Environmental > Terrestrial > Soil > Riparian zone | place: USA: East River... | reverse complement strand
CCACTTCTTTGTCTTTCCCCGTAATGCGATCGATCATAGGTGTATGAATTACTCCGGGGCAAACTGCATTCACTCTTATTCCCTGTTTAGCATATTCCAGCGCAGCCGTTTTGGTTAAACCTACAATACCATGCTTCGTTGCCACATAAGCCGGTAGCCCGGGAAAACCGTTCAAACCTGCTACAGAAGCATTGTTTATGATAACGCCTTTATTAATCTTCAGCATCTGCGGTATTTCATTTTTCATACACAGCCATACACCTTTCAGGTTAACGCCGATTGTTTTGTCCCAGTTTTCTTCAGTACACTCATGGGTATTGGCCATATGACCTTCAATGCCGGCATTGTTAAAAGCATAATCTACACTTCCGAAACGGGCTATGGTTTGTTCTATCATGCCTCTTACTTCGGTACTGCTTGATACATCACATTGAACAAAAAGACCATCGCCGCCTGCAGTTTTTATCAGCTTAATTGTCTCTTTCTCTTTGTCTTCCATCCAATCGGCTACTACTACTTTTGCACCTCTTTTTGCGAATGCAACAGCGGCAGCGCGGCCAATGCCAAAACTTCCACCTGTAACGATTGCTACTTTACCTTCAAATATTTTTTCCATGTTACTATTTTTATCAGTTGTCAGCCATAATTAAAATATGTTAAAAGTAAAATGATCCTATATCAGCTATAATGATATCTGTCAGTGGGAATGATGATTATGAGTGGCTGGGTTATGATTGCCGTTTTCTCTGCCTGCGATCTCTTATATTAAGCCAGATACTCAAACCAAAACTCAATAAGAAAACTATCAGAGTGCTATTCTCTACCAGTCGTGGGTTTAAGTTTGCTCCTGTTAATTTGAGTATGAGAAAGTGAATATAGGAACCGGAGCGATCTTCATAACCCAGTTTTTCCCGTACGTCCCAGTGCCAGTCGGTACAAAAGCAATAACCCCAGCCATACCAGATGCCAAGCACAAACCAGGAAAAAGCAGTGAGAGAAAGTGTAATCAAATGCAGTCTTCGGGTCTTTGGAAAAATCCAGCCCACGATATTAAATAAGGTAAATACGGTGTGAAAGACAAAAAAGAAAATATTGAGGAATTGGTACCACATCAGGCGAATATAAACTGCAATGAAGCTAATAAAACTTCCGTTACCTCAAATTATGATATGAACCAGACAAGTAACAAACAATGATTAATGAATGTTGTTCTGTGGATATTATGAAATCATCAGAAACGCTGCTATCTGATTACAGAACAACTACTGCAATCAGTATGTAAACAGGCGAAGGATTCATAATAAAAATTTTATTTTTTCTTCTCCATAATATAATTCACCAGGCTCCTTAACGTAGCAATCTTTCCATAATCCTGCTCCGGAGTTTCCACACCTAATTGTTCATCTAACTCTACAATAAAACGCAAAGCATCAAACGAATCAATTTCTAATTTCAGCCGGATATTGTCATCAGGCTGCAGTTGCTCCGGTTCTGTATCCGGTGCGATTTGCTTCAACAATTTAAAAATGGTTTTTTTGATTTCTTCTTCGGTCATAAACTTTCCGGTTTTTGTAAATAATTTTTTACCGCCATTAAAAAACGACTGCCTGTTGCACCATCTGTTGCACGGTGGTCGGCAGATAAGGTAATGGTCAGCACCGGCCGCACATCCAGCATACCCATTTCTGCCCAGGGCTGGTCGGTAATACTTCCAAAGCCGACAATGGCCACTTGCGGCGGATAAATCACACCATACACTGTTTCCACATTGCCCTCACCCAAATTGGTAACCGTAATGGTAGATTCACTCAGTTCAGAACTTCGCAGTTTCATTGTCCTTGCTCTCGGAATAATATCATTCATTGAAGCCATCAGTTCATCAATTGTTTTTTTATCAACGTTGTGAATAGCCGGTATCATTACACCGCCGGTTCGCAATGAAACAACAAAACCAATATTGATATCTTTTTTTTGCTGCAAACCGTTATCCCAATAGCCATTTAAGTCGGGCTCTTCTGTTAATGCTTTTGCAACGGCTTTTAATAATACTACAACCGGCAGCAATCGCTTCTTTACACTCCGCTGTTTGTTTGCTTCACTTAGCCAGGCTAATGCCTTGCTCATATCGACTTTTGTTTCTAAATAATAGTGAGGTATTTCCCGGTTTGATTTACTCATGGCCGAAGCCACCGCCATGCGGATACTTTCTGAAGCAGTAATTTTCTTTTCTTCTTTGGACGCGATTTTTTCTACTATGGCTTGTTCTACGTCCTTTTTGGTAATCGCACCGCCTTCACCGCTTCCCTTTACCGTGGTTAAATCAATTCCCTTTTCAGCCGCCATTTTTTTTGCCAATGGCGATGCTTTTATCCCATGAGGAATTTCAGCAACGATTATTTTTTCGATTTCTTTTTTTTCCGCAATACTTTTTGCAGGTATTTTTTCTTCTTTCTCTATGATTCTTTCTTTATCGGATGAAATGAATGCCATCACTGTACCAACGGGCACTTTTTCATTTTCTTTAATCAGCAATTCACTGATGGTTCCTTCATCAAACACTTCTATATCAATCAATCCTTTTTGCGTATCCACTACGGCAATAATATCACCTCTCTTCACCTTGTCGCCTGGTTTTACAAGCCATTCACACAATGTGCCCGCTTCCATATCAGCTCCCAGGCTGGGCATCTTAAACTCAATCATGCTGTAGCATTTTCTTTACCTTATTAATAATGTCTGCCGGCTGCGGAATAGATGCATCTTCGAGGTGCCTGGGATAAGGAATCGGCACTTCGGCTCCGGCTAACCGTTGTATCGGCGCATCCAGGTCATAAAAAACATTTTCCATAATCCTTGCACTTACTTCCGATGATACATTTACAGAACCCCATGCTTCTTCCACCAGTAATGCCCTGTGTGTTTTCCTTACTGAATTAAAAATGGTTGCTCCATCTAACGGATGCAACACCCTCAAATCAATTACTTCTGCGTCAATACCCAATGTGGCCAATTCTTTCGCCGCATCCAATGCTTTATATACACCGGCCCCATAAGTGATGATGGAAATATCTTTTCCTTCACGTCTTATTTTTGCCTGCGTAATATCTACTGCACCGGCGTTTGCAGGAATCTCAGCTTCTTTATTCAGTAAAAAAGTGTATTCAAAAATAATGACGGGGTCAGGATCCTGCAATGCCGTTAACAGCATTCCTCTCGCATCCTCATGCGTTCCGGCCGATAACACTTTCAATCCTGCAATATGTGCATACAGAGGTTCCCAACTGTGCGAATGCTGTGCCGCTAATTGCCGGCCGATACCACAACTCATTCGTATCACCACCGGCACATTCAATTGTCCGCCCGACATGTGTAATAAGGTAGCCGCATTGTTTACAATCTGGTCCATTGCCAGCAAACTGAAATTCACCGTCATCACTTCTACCATCGGTCGCATACCGTTTAGAGCAGCGCCGATAGCCGCACCCACAAATCCTGATTCAGACAACGGCACGTCCATGATGCGTTCCGGGCCAAATTCCTGCAACAATCCTTTACTCACCGCAAAGGCGCCACCATAGCGACCCACATCTTCACCCATCAAAAAAACCCGTTCATCTTTTCGCAAGGCTTCGCGGATGGCCTGTTTGATCGCTTCCCGGTAAGTAAGTTTTATGGTATTGTTATCACTCATTAATTTTTTTTTATGAAGCCAGAGTAGTGTTGCTACCTGCCTGCCGGCAGGCAAGTTAAACATCGTTGCGTCGCTCCAAAGGAACACCTTTGGGCACTTTTTTATGCCAGTTAAGTCTATTCAGCAAAGCCACGATATCCTTTATTAATCAACTATTGCGGCAACAATGGACTGCGATACTAAAGGTGTTTTTAACTGATTTTAAAAAATCACAATAAAACTGGTTCAGTTCTCCATCTTTTCAGATTGGGCAAACTGCTAACTGCCATATTAATCACACCGGCATCCATTTTCATTTTTTCCATTTGTGTTCTTACCAATGTTTTCATTTCATCCAATGTCATGTTGGGATTGATGAAAGAACCGTTTTGGTAGCAGTACGTGCAGTACTCGTTACTTTTGGAACCGTCTTTTTCTGTGCCCAATACTTCAGGCTTATTTAGCGGCATGCTGCAACTCTGACAAAAATTTTTGTTTTCCATAATTTCAATTTTATATGATGCGATAATTTTTTTACTTTATTAAAACTTCGCGGAACAGGTTAAACTAATTTTAGCTTCAAATATTCGCCAATCAAGATAGCGGCGGGATAGGACACTTCTTCTTCTGTTTTTGCATGCAACATTAATTTTTCAGCAAATGCTTCCAATTCCGGCTGGTTTTCTTCTTTTGCGACTTTAATGAGTTGTTGCAGCGCCTTTACAATTTGTTTATGTTCAATCAGCATTTCAGGAAGCTCTCTTTTCAGTTTTTCAGTCATTGTCAATACCTGTTTCATCTCCGGCCTTATGTTGTCGTTAGCGAGGTCCTGTAAGATGCCCAGAGGTGGCAAAGCATATTCCTCTTCTTTTAAAAAATGCGGGTGCATCAGTTTGGCTACGGTCATTGCTGCCTCTCCTGTTCTTCCGCCACTCTTTGCGGCTTTGGCTAACTGTGCATGCAGTTCATCATGCTCGGCTTTTAACGGTTGTGGGGTTTTAATTTCCATACAAATTCTGATTTATTTCTTTTTAAATGTTCGGCTCGTCGAAATGACACCTGCATTTGTGAGATGTCCATAATTTTTTTAATTCAGATTTTGTTTTCACTGTAAACAAATTTTGTAAGGTCTTCTACCGGCTCCCATGTTCCGGCTTCTGCAAAATCAACTGCTTTTTGTACTTCATCTTCCACTTTTTTATTTATCTCATCAATATCTTTTTGTGCTATTACTTTCTGGCTGAGCAATAATTGTTGCAGCTTAGGAATGGGGTCACGTTTTTTCCATTCTTCCACTTCAGCTTTATCACGATACAATTCTGCGTCAAACATAGAATGTGCACGAAAACGGTAGGTGTTACATACTAATAAGAATGGTTTACCGTTTGTTCTTACTTTTTCAGTTGCTTCCTTTGCTGTATGTTCAACAGCTAATACATCCATACCATCCACAACTGCAGTATCTATTCCATAAGCAGGGCCCTTCTTTTCTATCTCTACAATTGAATGTGAATAACGAATGGCTGTACCCATAGCATACAAATTATTTTCACACACAAACAATACCGGCACATTCCATAATGCGGCCAGGTTCATCGCTTCATGAAATTCGCCCTCTGCCGCTGCACCTTCACCAAAAAAACAACAGGTGATGTTATTTTTCTTTTGCTTTTTGGAAGCCAGCGCCATACCAACAGACATACCTAAGTGACCGGCCACAATCGCATTGCCTCCATAAAATTTTGTCTTTGCGTCAAATAAATGCATAGAGCCGCCGCGACCACGACTGCAACCTTCCTGCTTACCATACATTTCTGCCATGATGGCTCCGGCATCAATACCTCTTGCCAATGCATGGCCGTGTTCACGGTAAGTGCAGAGCACATTGTCATCTGCAGTCAATGCCTGCATCACACCCACTGCCACTGCTTCTTCACCCACATACAAATGCAGGAAGCCACGGATTTTTTCTTTTGTGTACAGTTCCGCGCTTTTTTCTTCAAATCTTCTTATCAGCATCATTTGATAAAGAAGTTTTATACCGGAATCTTTTTCTACTGATTGGGCTTTTTGTATAATTATTTCTTCTTCCATAAACGAATGGCTATGATTGTTCTAATGTTGAAATATCGCCTTCCGGCAATCCCAGTTCCCTTGCTTTTAATAATCGTCTTAATATTTTTCCGCTCTTTGTTTTGGGTAGTCCATCCACAAACGCAATTTCTTTTGGCGCCACTGCCGGTCCTAATTTTTTTCTTGCATAGCCGATGATGTCCAATTGTAGTTTTTCATCGGGTGTGAACCCTGTTTTCAATACCACAAATGCTTTTACCAATTCACCGATCATGGGTTCGGGTTTGCCAATCACGGCGGCTTCCGCCACTGCGGCATGTTCCATCAGTACACTTTCCACTTCAAAAGGCCCCACCATATGACCCGAAGTTTTGATAATATCATCTGCTCTTCCAACAAACCAGTAATAACCCTCTTGGTCTTTCTTCGCTAAATCGCCGGTGAGATACCAATCACCACGGAAGCATTTTTTGTAGCGCTCTTCATCATGCAGGTAGGCACGGAACATGGAAGGCCATCCTTTTTGCAATATTAAGTGGCCTTGTTTATCGGGTTCCGTGATAATTTTTATTTCTGTCTCCGTCACTTCTGCTATGGCTGCTTCCACACCGGGCAACGGCTTTCCCATACTGCCGGGTTTTATTTTCATAGCAGGATAATTGGCAATCATAATACCCCCTGTTTCTGTTTGCCACCAGTTATCAAGTATCGGTATACCGAAAGTTTTTTCTCCCCACACTACAGCTTCTGCATGTAATGGTTCACCCACACTGCAGATCAACCGCAGATGTTCCAGGTTATATTTTTTTCCTGGCTGGATATCCATCCGCATCAACCTTCGGATGGCTGTTGGGGCAGTGTACCATACATTTACCTTTTGTTCTTCCAAAATGGAATACCATCTGGCAGCATCAAATTCTTCTTCATCCACAATATTGGTTACGCCATTTACCAGCGGGGCGATGATCCCATAAGAAGTTCCCGTTACCCAGCCGGGATCTGCGGTGCACCAGAAAATATCTCCTTCGTGAAAATCTAAAACATACTTACCGGTAATGTAATGCATCAATACAGCACCATGCACATGTAACGCTCCTTTGGGCATACCGGTAGTACCACTGGTGAAATGCAGCAATGCAGGATCGTCGGGATTAGTGGGAGGAATAAAAAATTCATCATACGCTTCTTCCATTAACCTGGGAAGTGATAAAATCTTCTTATCAATATGCAATTCTTCATCAGCTAATAAAATGAATTGGAGCAATGGTAATCTATCCAGCAGCTGTTTTATTTTTTTTTCGAACAATGCCCTGGTGGTGACCAGCACTTTTGCATCGCCCTTGCTGAGCCGCTGAAACACCGGCTCAGGGCCAAATACAGAATACAGAGGGCAAAACACTGCTGTTGTTTTTAATGTGCCTAATGCGGCAATGTATAATTCCGGTATCCTGCCTGTCAGTGCAAATACTCTTTCAGCCTTTTTTACTCCTAAACTTGTCAACACATTGGCAAAACGGGAGCTGAGCTTATGTAAATCGTAATAAGTAAAATCTTTAGTGGTTTTGTCTTTCTGTATCGAACGGAGAGCAATCGTATCTCTTAATTTTTCTTTTGCGTGTCGTTCTGTTGCTTCGTAGGCAATGTTCAATCCTTTATTTGAGGGTAATCCATGCAGAAATTTTTGCTCATCCTGCCAGCTAAAAGAGCGACGCAGGGTTTCATAATCCTTTAAGTTTGGCGTTATCCGCGGAGCTAATATAATTACAGGTGAATTTTCCATTACCCTTTTCTTTTCTTTACTATTTCCGATAAAAAATTATAGCATTCATATTTGGTATCAATATATTTCTTCTCACTCTGCTGCATGTTGTGTCGCAGTTCGTTCTGTTGTTTCTCTGTTTCGGTATTAATTAATGTATTATCAATTAATATGCTGTCTTTTTTAAGTGCTGCTTTCTGCTGCTGAATTTGTACCTGCAGTTTTTTAAAATTTTCTGACATTACATTCAATTTATCCTGTTCATTTTCCACTTTCGCTGCAATGTCGGGGATGGTGTTTTGCTCGATCACTTCAGCCAGTTTATGTCCGAATTCATCCATTTCTTTTTTACAAAAAACAATCAAGCGGTTCCACTCAGCCAGTTCATCTGTATAATATTCTGCAATCGTGTTGGGCATATAGGTTTATTTTAAGAAATTAGTTTATAATGTTTATTGCTATTATTCATCCGGATATTCCGAATCGGGTTCAGAAAGAATAAACTCATCCGAAGAATTCCGTCCCATTTCATTCAATTCCTTTAATGTAAAGTCATCCATCCCTGTTGTTTGCTCCCATTTGTCTTTTTCTTTTTTTAATATCTGTACAGACAGACCAAACCGCAGTAGAAATTCTTTTTCAACATCAGCTACTTTAGATAGAGGTTTAATCTCCAGCAAAGCGGATACATGGGTTTGTTTCACATCACCGATCGTCTTACCCGGGTAAATTAAATCTTTATCCGAAGAGGCCTCATATTTATGATGAGACTTACGGTAAAATTCAATCTGCAGGTAAGGATAATAATCAGAAAACCTTTCCTGGATATGCCGGATGGTTGTATTATCATTTATTTCTAAATACATGACATTCGATTTTATCTAATCAATTTTATTTCTCACCATTTCTCCCAATGAATATTTTTTTCATCATATTTATCCTGTGTTTTTTCCTCACCGGCAGAATGGCCCACCGGAATTATATTCAGTGGAATAATATCCCCGGGAATATTCAGCTCATTTCTCACAAAGTCCATCAGCTCTTGTCTGGGAAAGACAGCTGTCCACACTGCACCCAGCCCCAATGCTTCAGCAGCCAATAAAATATTTTCACTGGCGCAGGCGCAGCCAAGTATGGCAAAGTCTTCACTGCCCATCGCCGCTTCCTGCGGAACAGCACATACGACAATGCCCGTTCCTGCTTCGACTAACATTTTTGCAAAGGGCAATCCATCAGTTAATGCCTTTAGTCTTGCTTTGTCCGTTACTACTATAAATCTCCATGGTGGCATATGCATTGCAGCCGGAGCTGCCATAGCTGCACGAAGCAGCTTATCAATGTCTTCTTTACTCACCGGTTCACCGGTGTAGCCGCGTACACTTTTTCTTTCCCGGATGATGGTCAGTGCATCCTTAAACATGACTGTTTCCATATATCATCACTTGATTGTTTTGATAAGAACAAAAGAACCCTCGCCATATCCTGGCTTAGCAGGTTCAACTTCTTTGATTTCATCGAGTCCATGGTAAAGGGTTTGAGAAAATTGCAGGTTTTTAAATCCAAGCTTTTTTAGTTCAGCACTAACTCTCTTTGTGCTGTAAAAATTAGCCTGTTTGTAAAAGACACTTACCGGCTTACGCTGTTCATAAAATTTTCCGATAATACTGTCTTTATCAATAAATCCTACAATCAGGGATCCGCCGTTTTTTAAAACCCTTCTGGCTTCTCTGAAAGCGGCATGCAAATCATCAAAATAACTGATACAAAATACCATCAACACAAAATCGAACCGCATATCTTTATAGGGCAAATGTTCTGCTTCCCCCGCCAATACATCAATACCTCTTTTCAATGCGAGTGCCCGCATATTGGGCGAAGGCTCTATGCCTTCTTTAATCCCTAATTCTTTGGCAAACCGTCCGGTGCCCAATGCTACTTCAATGCCATAAATATTACCACCTGCCGGTAATAAATCCCGAATAGCTTCCACCTCGCTTTGAAATACAAATGAATATTTTTCATACCATTCTTCATATTCGGCCACATGTTCGTTAAAGGGGAGTGTTTTCAGCATAATAAAAAAATTAGGACAATGACTTTGTCAAAGCTATAAACAGATTTACCCAGCATATATGACAGCTATTAGCCGGGGATATGATGATGGTCAAAACAATTTGTATTGTATCTTAATCGTAACAGAAAGAAAATGTTATTCAATACAAACTTTGCAGCCTTTCACCCATACCTGATTTCCTCCTACACTCCGATAATGCAATTGTTTTTTTCAGCCGTTATTTTCATTTATAAATTTTGAAGGATTGACTGAACCAGGATTGCACGTTTTAAAACAATTATTTATTTGTGACTGAGGTCATTCATTGTGTTGAGTGCTGTCATTGTTTTGTTGATACAACAGCAAATACCTTTAAAACATCCGGTCATTAAATAAATTATTTGTTATGAAAACAGATAAATTAGTGGGAGAAGATCTGCTGGCCCTGCAAAATGAAAAAGGCAATATCTGTATTTCCGTAGTAGTCCCGGCACACCGGCTATCACCGGAACGAAGAGTAGATAAGCTGGAAGTGAAAAGAGCAATTGAAAGAGCCGGTCAACTGCTTCAATACAAATACAGCGAAAAAGAAACGGAACCTTTATTTAAAGCAATGGATGAACTTTATAAAACCCTAGATTTTACACACAACCTGGATGGACTCGGACTTTATGTTTCTCCGAACATAAAATTATTAGTGCAATTTCCATTTCCGGTGGAAGAAAAAATAATGGCAGGCAACAATTTTGAGATAAGGGATTTGCTGTATAAAATAAATTATGCCATACCCTATTATGTTTTAATACTGACAGAACAAGGGAGCCGTCTTTTTGAAGGCAGCTGGAATGATTTGTTTGAGATAAAGGATAATAATTTTCCAATGAAATATGAAGAAGAGTTTGCTTATGCAAAACCAAGCCACAGTACATCTTATGCCGGGTATGCTCATGTAAAAGGTTTTGAAAAAGATAAGTCAGAGTTGGAAGCCATACGGTTCAGGGATTTTTTCAGGAAGATAGATAAATTGCTGGATAATTATCTGATCAATGATACGCCACTGTTATTAACCGGTGTTGAAAAAGAACTGGCTTTGTTTGACAGCGTCACCAGTCACGCCAAAAACATTGCAGATAAAATTACCGGCAGCTATAATTATTCTAATGAAAAGCAGTTGGCAGATATTGCCTGGCCGGTCATATACCTTTATTTAAGAAAAGAAAGGGAAAAACTGGTAAAAGAATTTGCAGAGAAAATCGGAGAGGGCCTTGGCATCACAGGTATCCAGGATATCTGGAGTGCCACACAGGAAGGCAGGGCTTTTAAGCTATTGGTGGAAAAGGACTACAGGTGCCCGGGGTTTTTGACAGAAGATGAATATCATCTCCACTTACACCCACCCGGGCAGCCACATAAAATATTACCCGATGCTGTGGACGATCTTATTGAAGCGGTTTTGGAAAAGAACGGTCATGTTTTTTTTATGGACAATGGTATTCTGAAAGATTATCACGGGATAGCGTTGATTACAAGATATTAAAATCAGATGGGAAATATATAATTACGGAATAGGGTGTTAACAAACATTGAAAAGAATGATAATAATCATTCATTTGATAGTTGTGTGAAATTATATACAAACTATGCCGTGCTCGAGGTTATATTTTGAATGAATCACAAGATTTATAAAATGCTAAAAACCTCGGAGCAGAAATATAAAATGAAAGATGTTCGGCATTTATTGGAAATAGCAAAATATGCAGCACTTGATGCAGGTAAAGAAATTATAGAGATATACCGGTCCGGAGAATTTGAGACAGATGTAAAATCAGGTGAATTTCCGTTAACAAAGGCCGATAAAAGGGCTCACACAATTATCACCGGACATCTTAGCAAAACGAATTTCCCTGTTCTTTCTGAAGAAGGAGTCAATATCGATTTCCGGGAAAGAAAATACTGGGAATATTTTTGGTTGGTAGATCCGCTTGATGGAACTAAAGAGTTCATCAATAAAAATGACGAGTTCACTATCAACATAGCCCTGGTACGACGGGATACCCCGATAGGAGGTGTGATTTATGCGCCCTGCATCGATACTTTGTATAGTGGTTCAAAAGAAACAGGAGTTTACAAAAATGAAAAAGGAAGACTAATTCAATTTCCGTCATTGGCTGAAAGGAATCAATTTAAGGACCTGCTGCGAAGAGAACATCTAACAGTAATAGCTTCCAGATCTCACCTATCTTTTGGAACAAAGGCTTTTATAAATCAGTTTCAAAATGTTACGCTTAAATTACTTGGCAGTTCACTTAAGTTTATGCTGCTCCTTGAAAATCTGGCCGACATTTATCCAAGATTGGGGCCAACAATGGAATGGGACACGGCTGCAGCTCATGCGATTTTAAACGCTTCAAACAGAGGAGTGTATAAGGCATATCTGAAATCAGAACTCAAGTATAATAAACCTGAGTTTAAGAATCCGTTCTTTATTGCTTTTTAACATTATTGGACTCAAAAGCAGCAGGCAAACCCGCACTTTGAATAATCTTTCCGCCTTTCGTAGCAAAATCCTGCAAATTTTTTTTTCAAACTAATTTCTGCTTTCAACTAAAATAATAAAGAATTCCAAGTCCTGTCCAATCTAATATTGCATGCGATATGATACTCCAGAAAATAGAACGCGTATAGTAGGTAGCTGTTCCCCAGCAAAGGCCAAGACCAATTGCACTTAAAATAAAGTATAGATTGCCGGTTGAAGCGGGTTGAACAGATAATGGAACATAATGCCAGATCCCAAACCAGATAGAAGGCACTGCAACTGCATAAAAAAAGTTTCCCTGGTGATGCACAAAAAATAATCCCCGCCACAAAAATTCTTCACAAAAAGCATTGACGAAGGCATATGGCAATGATAAACTAATGATCAAAGTCGTGGCTTCGTGGATCCGTTGTTTAAATGGTCCGAAGAAAAACGCCAATGCTATTGGGATGATCAACAGAAGGCCCTGCCACCAGTTGATCTTTTTAACCGAGAATAATAATCTTCTGCTTCCTTTGCTGGTCCATAAAAAGACAGGAATAAGGCAACCCACAAGCCAGTAAAAGATCATTCCGGATAAATAGCCTTGTTTATTACCATTGATCGTTATAAAAAAATGAAAAGCGAAAAAACAGCTAATGATCAGAGCCGGTGGAAGCAGGTAAATAATAAAATCTTTTCGCAGAAATGTTAGCTTATCAAATTTTTCCATTGCTTCAAATTTTCGTAAAAAGGGCTGGGTCAATCCCAGCCCTTTGTGTTTTCAAAATCCAACATTCTGAAAAGAAATATCCTTCTTTTCAAAAGTATAGTATGACCTCCCGAATTTTAATGACCTCCGTTAGGAAAAATAATGATTGTAAACAGTTTTGAATAGAATCAAACGTCTTGTTGATAAGGATCAGTATTTCCGGCTTTTATTCATATAAACTTTACACTCCGATGTCATAAAAAAAAGCAACGATGGAACGATACAGGGATAAAAAAAATTCACAGCAAACCACCGGACCAAAACCAGGAAAAAAAATTCCTTATATATGGATATATCTTATACTACTTATTTTGGTGTTGCTTCCTTCTCTATTCAATTTTTCTGGTTCTGCAAAAGAAATTACATGGAAACAATTTGAAAATGATATGCTAAGCCGGCATGCTGTTGATAAAATAGAAGTAGTAAATAATGAAACAGTTGAAGTGTATATTAAAAGAGAATTAGCCAATGATCCTTATTTTAAAGATGTATTTAAAGGCCGGTTCGGTAGTGGTGTAAATACAGGTCCGCATTATAAATTCAATATTGGTTCTGTTGAATCATTTGAAAGAAAACTGGATGAGGCACAAAAAAATTTTTCAGAGAAAGACAAAGTAAATGTGGGCTACCTTAAAAAAACGAATTGGTTTTGGGATATAATGACCTGGCTAATACCTATTTTTTTACTGTTTCTGTTATGGCAATATTTTTTACGCAGGGCTGCTGGTGGTGCAGCAGGAGGCGGTTCATCCATCTTCACATTTGGAAAATCGACAGCGACTTTAATAGAAAAAGAAAAAAGCAAGGTAACCTTTGATGATGTAGCCGGGTTAGAAGAAGCGGAAATGGAAGTAAGAGAGATTGTTGATTTTTTAAAAAGCCCGGAATCGTTTACAAAGTTGGGTGGAAAAATTCCGAAAGGAGTGATACTGGTGGGTCCGCCCGGCACCGGCAAAACTCTGCTGGCAAAAGCAGTGGCGGGAGAAGCACAGGTACCTTTCTTTTCTATTTCAGGCTCAGAGTTTGTAGAAATGTTTGTAGGGGTGGGTGCATCAAGAGTTCGTGATTTATTCAAACAGGCGAAGGGAAAAGCGCCTTGTATCATTTTTATTGATGAAATAGATGCTATTGGAAGATCAAGAGGAAAAGGAACATTCCTGGGTGGTGCGAATGATGAAAGAGAAAGCACCCTCAATCAATTGTTAACAGAGATGGATGGCTTTGGTACCAATAGCGGCGTCATTGTGCTGGCTGCTACCAACCGTGCAGATATGCTTGATCCTGCATTGCTTCGTCCCGGAAGATTTGACAGGCATATTTATCTGGAGCTTCCCAATATGAAGGAAAGAGAAGAAATTTTTAAAGTTCATCTCCGCCCGTTGATACTGGATGAAACAATTGACACACGTTTCCTGGCAGCACAAACTCCGGGGTTCTCCGGTGCAGATATTGCCAATATTTGTAATGAATCAGCCTTGATTGCTGCCAGAAAGAAAAAAGAAAAAGTAGGGAAACAGGATTTCCTGGATGCTATTGACAGAGCAGTAGCGGGTCTTGAAAAGAAAAGCAAAATTATTTCGCCGGAAGAGAAAAAAATTATTGCCTATCATGAAGCCGGGCATGCTGTAGTTAGCTGGTTGCTGAAACATGTAGACCCACTGATAAAAGTTTCTATTATTCCCCGTGGCAAGTCCTTAGGCGCTGCCTGGTATTTGCCTGAAGAAAAACAACTGCGGAGTGAATCAGCTTTTACAGAACATTTATGCGCCACATTAGGTGGAAGGGCATCAGAAGAAATCATATTCGGAGAAGTTTCATCCGGTGCATTAGATGACCTGGAAAAAGTAACAAAGGAAGCCTATATGATGGTAGTTTATTATGGCTTTAATAAGAAAATTGGTAATATCAGTTTTTATGATTCTAGCGGTCAGAGGGACATGGGTATCCAAAAACCGTATAGTGAAGAAACCGGTAAACTCATTGATGAAGAAGTCCGGAAATTAGTAAGTGATGCCTATCAGCGTGCCAAAGAGCTATTACAGCAAAACAAAGAATCGTTACAAAAACTAGCAGAGCTGTTGTTAAAGAAAGAAGTAATATTTAAGGAAGACCTGGAAAGCATTTTGGGCAAGCGGCCGGACGGTATTGCATCTATTCAGGTAAAAACAGCAACAGAGGCTGCAGCTATACAATAAAACATATTGCGGCAATTTACTGCGCTAATGAAAGCCTGTCATTTTTCTCTTTCCATAAATTTCTTTAGTAATGATGAACTGGCATCTTACCAATATTAATGAAGTATTGAAACTAACCGGAAGTTCCGAAAAGGGATTATCAGCCGTTGAGGCTAAAAAAAGATTAGAGGAATACGGACCCAATGAAATAACCAGGGCTAAAAAAAAATCTCCCTGGTTATTGTTCCTGAACCAGTTTAAGGATTTTATGATTATTGTGCTGATAGGCGCAGCAATCATTTCAGGTCTGTTAAGCGATATTACAGACACTATTGTTATAATAGCTATTGTTATATTAAATGCCATCGTGGGTTTTGTACAGGAATACCGTGCAGAAAAAGCGATGGATGAATTGAAGAAGATGACGGTGACCAATGTGTTGGTAGTACGAAATAATGCAGTAACCACTATCTCTTCAACAGTTCTTGTACCCGGCGATATTATTTTACTGGAAGCAGGTAATATAGTTCCGGCAGATGTGCGTTTGTCTGAAACCGTACATTTAAAAGTGAATGAATCATCACTTACCGGCGAATCACTGGCCATAGAAAAACAAATCAATAGCTTAACTTCTCCGGAGCTTCCATTGGGCGATTATAGTAACATGGCGTTTAAGGGAACCTATATTACCAATGGCCGTGGCAAAGGAATAGTTGTTGCCACCGGTATGGAAACTGAGTTGGGTAAAATTGCCCGTTTATTGCAGGAACCCGGTATACAAACTCCACTGCAAAAAAGACTGGCAGTATTTGGAAGAAACCTTGCTTATATCATTCTCTTTATATGTGCCATTGTATTTGCTGTGGGTTATTTGCGTGGTGAAGAGGTAGTGTTAATGTTGCTGACAGCCTTATCGCTGGCAGTAGCAGCGATACCAGAAGCTCTCCCGGCTGTTATTACCATTGCACTGGCAATCGGGGCCAGGAAAATGGTAAGAAAAAATGCGCTGATAAGAAAACTGCCTGCGGTAGAAACGCTGGGCTCCGTTACCTATATCTGCACCGATAAAACAGGAACACTCACCCTCAACAAAATGACCGTGGAAGAAATCACGGGCAGGAATTTTTCAATCCACAATAAAAATCAAACGGCAGAAATACATTCAGACAAAGATTATAAACAGCTGATGCAGGCAATGGCTCTGAACAATGATGTTTACCGGGATGAAAATAATAATACCATTGGTGACCCGACTGAAACGGCCTTGTACGAATTTGCATTTTCAAAAGGATATAGTAAATCAGAAATTGAAAAACAATATCCACGGGTGGCGGAAATTCCTTTTGATGCAGAAAGAAAATGTATGACCACCATTCACCGGTATGGCGATAAATATATCGCTTTTGTAAAAGGCGCAATGGAGATGCTGATGCAGAAAGCAAACGATGATTTTGTCGAAAAAACATGGGAAGAAGCATTGAATAAAATGCTGGCAGAGGGATTGCGGGTATTGGGATTTGCCACCAGGGAGTTTGGTACACTGCCTTCTGTTATTAATCCTGCAACAGTAGAAAATCAATTGCAATTGGTGGGCATTGCCGGTATTATTGACCCGCCGCGGGAAGAAGCAAGGCAGGCCGTGCATGAATGTAAAACTGCGGGTATAAAACCGGTTATGATAACAGGAGACCATCCCGTTACAGCTGCCACGATTGCAAAACGCCTTGACATTATAGAAACAAAAGAAGACAGGATTATCACAGGCGCAGAAATGAAAGCCATGAGTGAACAGGAATTACAGGAAGTAGTGGATCATATTAAAGTATATGCAAGGGTTTCGCCGGAACAAAAACTGAATATTGTAAAAGCATTACAGAAAAGAGGGGAATATGTGGCAATGACCGGCGATGGAGTAAACGATGCACCTGCATTAAAACATGCAGATATTGGAGTAGCAATGGGTATTACCGGTACAGATGTTTCCAAAGAAGCGGCACATATGATTTTACTGGATGATAATTTTGCCACTATTGTAAAAGCAGTAAAAGAAGGACGGAGGATTTTTGATAATATCAGGAAATTCATCCGTTATGTTCTTACAGGAAATTCTGCAGAGATCTGGACGATTTTTTTAGCTCCGTTTTTTACATTACCTATTCCATTGCTGCCTATTCATATTTTATGGATAAACTTAGTTACAGACAGTTTGCCCGGATTAGCATTGGCAGCAGAGCCTGCCGAAAAAAATATTATGCAGCGTCCACCCCGCAATCCTGGACAAAGCATTTTTGCAGACGGTTTGGGCATTCATGTGGCATGGGTAGGTCTTTTATTGGCTGCATTGACTATCGGTACACAGGCCTACGCTATATACATTAATGATTCACATTGGCAAACGATGGTTTTTACTGTTCTTTGTTTGGGGCAGCTGACACATGTAATGTCCATCCGGTCAGAAACTGTTTCCCTGTTCCGGCAGGGTATTTTTTCAAACAGATCATTAATTTTTACAGTAGTCATTACTTTTATTCTGCAATTGGCAATTATCTATCTGCCTTTTTTAAATAAGGTTTTCAAAACGCAGCCTTTAACCTTAAAAGAGCTGGCTTTTTGCATAGCCATTTCTCTCATGGTTTTTATTGCCGTTGAAATAGAGAAACTAATCAGGGGATTAAGGAAAAGTAAATAATGACTCTAATCATCATTTATCATTATCTCCGTCAGTAAAAACCGGTAAACCAATACACTAACTTTATTCAATAATTTGTTGAATGAGGTATTGCTTACCATGTGCGAAAGAATATACTGTTTATCCCGGCGAATACATTCCGCTGCCGGAAAAAGAAGCTTTGCTAGAAGAATTAAAAGCGCCGCCTGAAGATTCTGCTGTAAAGCCACCTGTAAATATGGATGAGTTTAAAGATTGCTTTAAGATAGAAATGATGATACCCGGAGTAAAAAGAGAAGATATTTTTATTCACGCACATGATAATATTTTATCCATAGTGGTGTTGCACAAAGAATATGAAGAGTTGAAAAAAAAGAAGTTGCAGATACATGAATACGATACTGAATGCCTTGAACGGCATATACTTTTGCCCGGGAATACAGATACTGAATTTATAAGCGCAGAATACAGGGAAGGCATCCTGCACCTGCACATACCTAAAACTAAAGGACCTTCAAAAACGAATAGTAACGTGGTTGTAGTTTATTAATAATTTTTCATGAGTTTTTCGTTCACCCATCCATATAGTATCAATCCTGATTTTCAAAAAAGAGTGGCTTACTTCTGTATGGAGTTCGGTATTCATCAGCCTTTGAAAATCTATGCAGGTGGCTTGGGGTTTTTGGCAGGTTCTCATATGCGCAGCGCTTATGAACTTCAACAGAATATGGTGGGCATTGGTATTTTGTGGAAATATGGCTACTACGACCAGGTTCGGAAACAGGACCAGACTATGGACGTATTATTCGAAGAAAAAAACTATGGTTTTCTGGAAAAAACAGATATAAAATTTACAATCAAAATTTCGAAACATGATGTATGGGTGACTGCTTACTATTTACCACCGGAAGTATTTAATACGGTCCCCATTTTTTTTCTTACAACAGATTTACCGGAAAACGATTATCTCGCCAAAACTATTTCGCATAAACTATATGATTCCAATCCTGAAACAAAAATTGCATCAGCTATTTTGCTGGGGCAAGGTGGCGTTAAATTACTGGAAGCATTAAACTGGGTGCCGGAAGTATACCATTTAAATGAATCGCATGCATTACCACTTGCCTTTTACTTATACAACAAAAATAAAAGCCTGGAGGAATTAAAAAAGCAATTAGTCTTTACTAATCATACACCTGAGGAATCCGGCAATCAAAAAACAGGCATGAGCCTGTTGGAAAAAATGGGGTTTTTCTGTGATATTCCGCTTACGGAGATCAGAGCCATTGCACAAACAAAAGGAGATGAGCTTGACCATACACTAACGGCGTTAAGGTTAGCAGGCAAAGCAAATGGTGTTTCAAAAATGCACCATGATACTTTATGCAGCATGTGGGCAAAGCACGGAGGTATCTGTGATATTATATCCATTACCAATGCGCAAAATTATACTTACTGGCGCAATGCGGATTTATACAAAGCTTTAAATGAGGGTGACGACGAAGTACTGCAAAAGGTAAAATTGCAGGGAAAAAGAAATTTGTTTGAAGTAGTGGCCGACCAGTGCGGGGAAATTTATGATGAAAAAATATGTACCATTATTTTCGCTAAACGGTTTGCAGGGTACAAAAGAGCAGATCTGTTTTTTCATGATATGGAAAGGTTTCACCGGCTGGCAACAAATAAAGAAAGACCTGTGCAAATTATTTGGGCAGGCAAGCCCTACCCGATGGATTATGCGGCCATTGGTGTTTTTGATAAAATTGTTGATGTATGTAAAGCCTATACTAACTGTTCCATCCTTGTCGGGTATGAATTAAAATTGTCTAACTTATTGAAACAGGGAGCTGATATATGGTTGAATGTACCACGCGTTACGCATGAAGCATCGGGTACCAGTGGCATGGCCGCTGCCATGAATGGCGCCGTGAATGTGGGATTACCCGATGGATGGTTTCCTGAATTTGCCAGGGATAAAATAAATTCTTTTGTTATTCCTCCCTGCGATATTTCATTACCGGAGCATGTGCAGGATGATACCGATGCAGCCGGTCTGTATCAACTGCTGGAAACCGAAGTGCTCCCGATGTATTATGATTATCCTGGCCGATGGCTGGAAATTGTAAAAAATGGATTAAAAGATATAATTCCTCAATTTGACAGCAACCGGATGGCAAAAGAATATTATGAGAAACTATACCTGAAAGTATAGAATTATGGTGGTATAGCATAAGGATATAAAAAGATGCTGCCAAAAGAAAACGTGCAGGCCTGTTTACTAAAAGATGGCTATGCTTCGCAGGGAATGTTGCAAAAATTAATTGACAAATTTATGAAGCCGGTAGTCATTTTTACCTTTTCATTATTTTTTATCCACTGTTACATAAAAAAGGAGGTGGCGCTATCCTCTAAAACCAAAGAGCATGGGCACAGTGAAAAAATTTATGAGGATCGCAAACAAATTCCTGTTTTATGTTATCACAACATCAGAAAGAACCCCGGGAAAGAAGATTTATTATGGATAAGTGAACCACGATTCAATGAACAATTGAAAATGCTTCATGATAGCGACTACCACACTATTTTACCCGACCAATTGTACCAATACCTGATTACGGGCGCAGCATTGCCTCCAAAATCAATCATGCTGAATTTTGATGATACGCACGAAGAACATTTTTCAATAGCAGCCCCTGTTTTGAAGAGATATGGATTTAAAGCGGTTTTTTTTACTATGACAATTTGTATTGGCAAAAAAGATTTTATGACGGCTGCACAAATAAAAATACTTTCCGACAGTGGTCATATAATTGGTTGCCATACCCGGGATCATCCGAATATAACAACACTCAAAAGAAAAGAATGGGAACAGCAAATTGATAAACCAAGGCTGTTACTTGAAAAGATTACAGGAAAGGCTGTAAACTTTTTTGCTTATCCGTATGGCGCCTGGAATGACACCGTTATTACGGAACTGAAAAAACGCGGAATAAAAGCAGCATTCCAGTTAACCGGCAGGCAAAGCAAAAAAGAGCCTTTATTTAGCATCAGGCGTTTAATGGTTTCGGGGAGTTGGTCAGGGACTGAATTGCAAAGACACATGAAAGCTAGTTTTGAAAAATTAAATTACTAAATATGCCTCCCTCAGGTTTACCAGAATATATTTATCACCTCTCCTATTTCGGTATATTCTTATGGTTTGCCTTTATTGAACAATTGACTCCTATTCCCGAAGAAATATCGTTGGTCAGCCTGGGATACGTATCTATGCATACACCCCTCAGCCCCGTGATATGTGGGTTGGTTTCTGTGATCGGTTTGCTTACTGCCGATAACTTATTTTTTTATCTCTCCTTAAAAGGAAACAAACTTGCCCATAAATTAACCAGCAAAGTGAGCCATCGATTAATGGACAGAATAAAACAGAATCTTCAAACCAACTCAAAAAAAACATTAATTATAATGGCCCTGTTGCCGAAACTTCGTTTTCTGAGTCCTATCCTATCCGCTGCCACCGGTATTTCCTGGAAACTTTTCTTTCTGATCAACTCCATTGCAACGATTTTTTATGCCGTTGTTTATATGTTGATCGGTATTTTCTTTTACAGTCAATTAGAAAGGTTGCTTCACGAATTAAAATTGTTTCAGCATCTTATTTTTATTGGAGTGATGATTGCCGTTGCCGCTTTTTTAATTATAAGGGTGCGAAAAACAATTGAAGCGAAATAAATAAAGAACGCTGTTATTTTTATACATATAATTTAATGAAGGGCAGTAATTTTTCTTCCATAGCAATCGAACAATTATATGTTCAGCTTCAATCTTCTGATAAGGGGGTTCCCGATGCTCTTGCTGAACAAAGAATAAAAGAGCAGCTTAAATTTTTCCAAAAAGAACCCCGGTTTAAAGGAGAATTAAAATTATTGGTCCGCCAGTTCACAAATCCGCTGATATTATTGCTGGTGATAGCTGTACTGCTCTCTGCTCTTTTAGGTGAATCTTCAGATAGCTTTATTATTCTTTTCATTTTAATTACCACAGGCTTGCTCGGTTTCTGGCAGGAATTAAATGCAGGCAGGGCCATGGAGAAACTGCGAAAGATGATCGAAATGAAGCATACGGTAATCCGGGAGGGCCGGCAACTGCAATTATCAACTCATCAAATTGTACCGGGAGATATTTTATTATTTGATGCGGGAGATATTATTCCCGCTGACTGCCGCATCATTGAAAGCAATGAACTGCATATAAATGAAAGTTCGTTGACCGGGGAATCTTTTCCTGTTGAAAAAACACCTGGCAGAGTAGCCGACGATCTGCCATTAAGCAAAAAATATAACTGTCTTTGGCAGGGTACTAACGTCATCAGCGGATCAGTAACTGCGATTGTTGTACAAACAGGTAACCAGACAGTGTTTGGCCAGATGACGCAAAGCCTTATTCAAACTCCGGAGGCGGCCTTTGAAAAAGGGATTAAACGGTTTGGTTTTTTTCTTTTGCGGATCACTATCATTTTGTCTATTATTATTCTTATTGCAAATCTGTATTTTAAAAAACCTCTTTTTGATTCGGTTTTATTTTCACTGGCTCTCGCCGTTGGTATGGCCCCCGAGTTATTACCCGCTATTATGACCTTTGCTATGTCAGCAGGAGCCAAAAGAATGCTGAAGAAAAAGGTAATTGTAAAAAAGCTTTCTTCGATTTTTAATTTTGGAGAAGTAAATGTTCTGTGCGCAGATAAAACAGGTACCATCACTGAAGGAAACGTTACTGTAAAAGACATTGTTGATATACAGGGGAAATCAAGTGAACTGATGCGATTATATGCCTGCTTAAATGCAAGACTTCAAAATGGTTTTACCAACCCGATTGACCGGGCTATTGCTTCATTGGATGTTTCTCTCAGGGATTATAAAAAGATCAATGAAATACCTTATGACTTTATTCGCAAACGCCTGAGCGTAGCGGTAAAAAATGATCAGCAACGCTTTTTCGTTACCAAGGGTGCCTTCAACAATATTCTTGAAGTATGTAATTATGTTGAAACTGAAAATGGAAACACGGAATCTATTGATGAACAAAAGCGAAAGCTTATAGAGAATGATTTTATCAGTTATAGCCAGCAGGGTTACCGGGTTTTGGGATTAGCCTACAAGCAATTTGAAAAAGATAAAATCGGGCGAAATGATGAACAACAGATGATCTTTCTTGGATTTATTCTGCTGGAAGATCCTTTGAAGGAGAGTACTCTGTCATCTATTCATCGGTTAGAACAATTACATATTGAAGTAAAGATCATTACCGGGGATAATCGCTTCGCGGCCTTACATGCAGCACAAAAAATCGGAATGAAGGATCCCACAATCCTGTCAGGGGAAGAATTAGATAAACTTTACCCTGAAGCACTTATAGTAAAAGCAAAGCATACAAATATTTTTGCAGAGATAGAACCTCACCAGAAAGAACGCATAATAAAAGCACTGCAGAAATCCAATATAACTGTAGGTTATATCGGGGACGGCATTAATGATGTGGCGGCTATCAATGCAGCCGACATTGGCATATCTACCAATAATGCCACAGACGTTGCCAGGGAAGCAGCGGATTTTGTTTTACTGGAAAAGGATCTTTCTGTTCTGGCAGATGGTATTTACGAAGGACGAAAGTCGTTTGTAAACTCTATGAAATATATTTTCATTACCACCGGCGCAACTTTTGGAAATATGTTCAGCGTGGCAGGGGCTTCTTTATTTCTTCCTTTTTTGCCTATGTTGCCGAAACAAATTCTGCTGACTAATCTCGTTACAGATCTTCCTTTTTTAACGATTGCTTCGGATCACGCCGATGAGGATCAATTGACCATGCCTGGCAAATGGAATTTAAAAATGATCAGGAATTTTATGATCGTTTTCGGACTGCACAGTTCCATTTTCGATTTTATAACCTTTTATGTTCTCTATGTTTATTTCAGGCTATCCGGATCACCATTTCAAACCGGTTGGTTTTTAGAATCGGCTATTACCGAACTGCTGATACTTTATATTATACGAACAAAAAAATCTTTTATAAAAAGCAGGCCTGGTAAATGGTTACTTATTACGGGTATAATAGCTTTTTGTATTACGATATTCCTTCCCGTTTCGCCTTTTGCAGGTTTGCTTGGGTTCTCGGTGGCTCACGCACAACAATTAATTGCCATTGCTCTTATTCTTGTTGTTTATATAATAACCGCTGATTTGCTGAAGATCATTTTTTTCAGGATAAGTGAGAAAAAGGAAAGAGATAATAATATACAACCGGCAGGTAAACGCCAGATGTCCTTATAAAAACGATTAACCTTCTTTCATTTTTTTCTTAAGAATTTTTTCTTTTAACATTCTGCGTATGATCTGTTTCCCGTTTTCAT
>Ga0184636_1000061_pt1 | contig 24705 bp, 17 predicted proteins | sample PLM3_60_b2_FD_133164 | JGI IMG/M metagenome (GOLD analysis project Ga0184636, IMG submission 133164) | Groundwater sediment microbial communities from an aquifer in East River, Colorado, USA - PLM4_90_b2 | ecosystem: Environmental > Terrestrial > Soil > Riparian zone | place: USA: East River... | reverse complement strand
TTTTAACCCGGTCAGTTGGGGTGGACAGGGCGAGATTAAAGAGCTGACTAAGCTTGTAGTAAGTCCCGGACAGCTTCTTCTGGACGGGGAGTTCGACCCTCCCCCGTCTCCACCAGCTAAAGATTAGCCCCCGGTATCAACCCCGGGGGCTTTGGTGTTTCTTGAGGTTGCGGTGGGGTGTGGTATAAAATGGGTTAATGGAAAAATTTCACAACTATCCCCTTGTGTTCACGCCGATACAAATCGGCAGCATGATAATTAAAAACCGTATTCAGTTTTCACCGGTAGTATCCGCTCATGCCCACGCCTTCACCGGCGAAGTCTCCGCCGATCTGATTGAGTTCGTCGGCGCCCAGGCGCGGAGCGGCGCCGGCATCGTGACCATCGGCGCCACACCGGTTGATGATGACCGCGCCAGGGATTTTTATGGTTCTATGTCCGTAGTACACGACTACGATACACAGGGCCTCAAGCTGATAGCCGATGAAGTCCATCGCTACGGCGCCAGGCTTTCTGTGGAACTCCTACACGCCGGGCGTATCGCCCATACCGGCCTGTTGAATGGTAAGCCTGCCTTCGTGGCATCGGTTATCCCCGAGCTGGATAAGGGGCGCAATGTGGTGGAAATTACCCCTAAAGAGATGCAAGAGGTTATCAGCCATTTTGTAGACGCCGTCCGCCGGTGCAAAACCGCCGGCTTCGACATGGTTATGATACACGGCGCCCATGGTAATCTGGTCAGTTCCTTCCTGTCTCCTATCTTCAACCGGCGTAAAGACCGCTATGGCGGTTCGCTGGAAAACAGGATGCGTTTTCCCTTGGAGCTTTTACAGGCGGTCCGGGAATCGGTAGGGGACAAGATGCTGATTGAATACCGCATCAGCGGCCATGAGTATATCAAAGGATGCCCTACGGTGCAGGACGTAGCGGCGTTTTTAAAAGAAGCCAAAAAATACATTAACCTGGCCAACATCTCCGGCGGGCTGCTGATAGACCCCAAATATGTCATCTACACTTCACCCAACTACTACATGCCCCATCTGCAAAACGTGGAATATGCCGCCGAGATTAAGCGACATATAGACATCCCTGTGGCGGTGGTGGGAGGCATTACGACTATAGACGAGGCGGAGGCGATTCTGGCCGCGGGCAAGGCAGACATCGTCGCTATGGCTAAAAGCCTGATTGCGGACCAGGAACTGGTCACCAAGGCACAGCGCGGTCAAGCCGCGAAAATACGGCCTTGCCTGCGCTGTATGAACTGCATGCAGGGCCCGCTGGTCGGCGCGCCGGTTCGCTGCGCCGTCAATCCTCAAGCGGGCAGGGAGTTAAAGTACCGGTTTATTCCCAAAGCCGACAAGCCGAAGAAGGTTATGGTCATTGGCGGCGGGCCGGCCGGCATGATGGTCGCCCAGACCGCTGTGGCGCGCGGGCATGAGGTCGTATTGTATGAGCAAAGCAACAGATTGGGCGGCAGGCTTTATGAAGCCGGCGCGATGGAATGTAAGGACGGATTCCGCCGCTACATACAATGGGACATTAACGCCACTCTCAACTCCAGCGCTAAGGTAAAACTCAACCGTAAAGTAACCCCAGCGATGATTAAAGCGGAGAAACCGGACGTCGTCGTCATCGCCATCGGTGCGGAACACACTTATCCCCCCATAGAAGGGATTAACCTGCCCCATGTGATTAACGTCAGCGATGCGGATTTGAGAATGAAGCCTATCGGCCGGCGGGTTGTCATCTGCGGCGGAGGGCTAAGCGGCACCGAATGCGCGGTGGAATTGGCCAGAGAGGGAAAACAGGTGACGTTGGTGGATATACTGCCCCAGGCGGAGTTATGCGCGGACGCCTTTGAGTTAATCCGGGTCAGCTTGATGAACCAGCTGGCGGAGTCAGACATCACTACCTGTTATGAAAGTAAAGTCAACAAAATAACCGAAGATGGAGTTGAAATCGTCGGCAAGAACGGCAAAACACAATTCCTGGCGGCCGATACGGTCGTTACAGCCTTCGGGATGACGCCGAATGCGGCGGCTATTGCAGAACTCGCCGGGGTAGTTGCCGAGACCTGTATAGTAGGAGACAGCAACCAGGTGGGCAACATCGCCTCCGCCAATACCGACGCTTTTAATATTGCGGTAGAGCTTTAAGCAGTACTTGCCCGATATTAACCCCGGTAATTTGAACCGGGTTTTTTGAGATTATTCATTCCGCAATGCATGCTCCAGTTCGAGCATAAGGTCCATATCATCCATAGGCCGTTCCAAATTAAACTCGACTCTATCGATACGGTTGGTATACGGATAATTCTTCTTTTCCTTTATTTCGTCCGTGACGGGATTATACGCAAATTTACCAATACTAAACGTCCCGCCAAAGAAAAGCGGCTGTGATTCGAGATACATATTGCCGCTCGGCTTGCCGTTAATCAGAAGTCTGGCAACTCCGCCGCCTGGCCGCGTCAGGGCAAAATCTAAAACCAGTTCAAGTTCGCCCTCGGGCAACTTTTTATCTGATTCGATATGATAATGCTTAAAGGTAAGCCAGTTGTTGTGGAATTTCAGTTTCCCTTCCTGGATATAGAGCGCATATCCGCCGTTATTATCGCCGGCGGCAAATAATACACCTTCGTCGCCCGGTTTATAGGTAATATACGCTTTAGCCGTGAAGGAATCCTGTGCCAGCCTGGGACCGGGGCCGGCTTTAAACTCGGGGTAATAAACATAATGCGTTCTGGGTTTTTGTGGAGCATAACGATACTGTTTTTTGGAATTGAAGTTTTCGGCCTTTTTTAGATGGCTCTCCGCTAAAGGTAAAACTTTGTATTTCCCGGCCTCATGCCACCACAAATCAACCAATTCATGAAGCTTCTCCGGATATTGCTTGGCCAGGTTCTTGGCCTCGCTGAAATCCTCGTCCGTATGGAATAATTCCCAATCGTCCTTGGAGAAATCAAACGTTGGATTTTTAGCATGGTCGGCCACAGCCTTCCAGCCGTCCGCCCAGATACCCCTATTTCCCACCATTTCATAGTATTGAACGTGTCGGTGAGTTTTTTCGGCGGGATTATCGAAGGTGTATGCCATGTTTAGCCCATGTTTCGGTTCCTGATGTACTCCATTTATCTCACTGGGCTGTTCTATATTACAGATACTTAAAACCGTTTCGTTAATATCTATAACGTGGTGGTACTGTAGCCTGATGCCGCCCTTATCTTTAATTTTGTCAGGATAAGTAATTATCAGCGGCACCTTAATTCCGCCGCAATGGTTCCAGGATTTATACATGCGCAGCGGCGTATTACAGGCTCGCGCCCACCCCGAGGGATAGTGACATTTAACATCGGGTGAACCCAGGCTCTCCAGTTCTTCCTCATTAATCAGCGGCTGGTACTGTTCTGTAACATAATGATACCCCAGACTGGTCGAGCCCCAGCGCCCGCCTTCTGCCGATGCGCCGTTATCCGACATAAACACGATAATAGTATTGTTGTACTGGCCGATTTTCTTCAGGTAATCTACCACTCTGCCAATCTGCGCGTCGGTGTGTGACACAAATCCGGCGTATACTTCCATGAACCGCGGGAAAATCCGTTTTTCTTTATCCGTCAGCGTGTCCCATTTTGGCGCGATGTAATCATCTTCGGGTAGCTCGCAGTCAGCCGGGATGATGCCGAGTTTCTTTTGTTTGGCGAATACCTTTTGCCGGTAGACGTCCCAGCCTTCGTTGAATTTTCCACGGTAGCGGTCAATGTATTCCTTGGGCGCCTGATGCGGCGAATGATGCGCCCCGAAAGCCAGGTAACAGAAGAAGGGCTTTTCAGTATTGATGGACTTGAGGTCGCCGATGTAGGAAATGGCTCTATCGGCCAGGTCCTCGCTAAGATGATAGCCTTCTTGGGGGGATTTGGGGGGACTGACCGGCTCGTTGCCGCATACAAGGTCCGGGTAAAATTGCCCCGTAGCCGCCCCGAGAAAGCCGTAATACTTCTCAAAACCGCGTCCGCACGGCCATTGGTCGAAAGGCCCGGCGGAAGAACGGTCTTCAGGGGCGGTAAGATGCCACTTGCCGACGGCATAGGTGGCATAGCCATGCCTCACCAGCGTCTCACTGATAAAGCCGTATTCATGTCCGACGCTGCCTTGATAGCCGGGGAAACCCATATTGATTTCCGCGATAAAACCCATTCCCGCCGTGTGATGATTACATCCGGAAAGCAGGCTGGCGCGGGTAGGGGAGCACATAGCGTTAACGTGAAAATCGCTGTAGCGGAGGCCTTCTGCCGCCAGGGCATCAAGGTTCGGCGTCTCGATTAATGAGCCGTAACACCCCACATCGGAATAGCCCGTATCATCGAGTAAAATATACAGAATATTCGGCAAGTCTTTCCGTTCGCGTTTTTCCGGCCACCATGGGGTTGAATCTGCGTAGTTTGTTTTAATGATACCCTGGTATTCCTGTTTTTCTTTTGACATCGTTAATCAAACCTTTCAGTATCGTCCGGCCTTAGGTATTAATATTACGCCAAGATTACTGGCTATGGTCCGCCTTTTCGAGTTCGAGCATGAGGTCCATATCGTCTACCGGCCTTTCCAGGTTGATTTCAACGCGGTCAATCACACCCCCGTAACGGAAGTAGTCTTTAGTATTGGTGTCTTTAGCTACAGGAGAATGGGCGTATCTGCCGATGGTGAACTTACCGCCGGAGAACAGTGGATATTCTTTGATGGTGACTACTCCCGACGGTTTGCCGTTGATAAGCAGACGCCCCACACCCTGGTTGGGCTGGGTTAAGACGAATTCGAACCCCAGCGTAATATCTCCTTCGGGCACCGCCGCCCCGGATTCCACGGTGTAGTGCTTGGCGGCCAGGTAGTTGAAGTCGAACACCAGTTTATTATTTTTGATGTAAAGCGTATAGCCGCCCGTATTGTCGCCAGCGGCGAGCAGCGTACCCTCGCAGCCCTTTTTGTGGTTCACATATGCCGTTATCACAAAAGACTTGTTCGCCAGGCGCGGGCCTAATGAATTAGACGCCACCTGCGGATAGAACGTGTAATGGTTGTGGTATTCGGACGGGGCGAATTTCAGCAGTTTGTTGAAATCAAACCCGCCCTTTTTCTTGTAATAGCTCTCCAGCAAAGGCAGCACCCCGAATTTACCTGCCTCGTGCCACCAGATGTCTACCAATTCCCTTAGCTTTTCCGGGTGCTTTTCCGCGAGGTCATGGGCCTCGGAAAAATCTTCATCGGTATGGTAAAGCTCCCACTTGTCTTCCTCAAAGCTGTCGGAAATAACATGGTCGGCTACGGCTTTCCAGCCGTCTGCCCAGATGCCCCGGTTCCCCAGCATTTCGTAATACTGGACATGTCTTTGCCGTGGCGCTTTCGGGTCATTAAAGGTATACGTCATGCTGATGCTTGGTTTTTCGACCTGTTTGACTCCCTTAATCGCGTCGGGCTGTTTTATGCCGCAGATTTCAAGGACGGTTTTGTTGATATCAATAACGTGGTGGTACTGCGGCCGTATACTGCCTTTGTCCTTAATCTTGTTGGGATAGCTAATGATGCACGGGACTTTTACACCGCCGGCATAGACCCAGGTCTTGTACATTTTCAGCGGTGTATTGCCTGCCCAACCCCAGCCGCGCGGATAATGGTTGTGCGCTTCCGGGGAGCCCAACAGCTCAAGTTCTTCTTCGGAAACCATGTCAGCCCACCGCATCGACACGAGATGATAATTCTCACTGAAACAGCCTTCCGGCCCGCCTTCGCCGGAAGCGCCGTTATCGGAAATCAGCACGATTAAGGTGTTTTCGTATTGCCCGATTTTTTTGAGGAAGTCCAGCAGGCGCCCAAGCTGTTCGTCGGTGTAAGTCAGGTAGCCGGCAAACACCTCCATGAATCTCGGGAAGACCTTTTTTTGTTTATCGGTCAGGCTGTCCCAGGGGTCGGCGAGATAGTTGTGTTCGGTTAAAGCTGTGTTTTCCGGGATGATGCCGAGCTTTTTTTGATTCTCGAAGACCCTTTGGCGGTAAACGTCCCACCCCTCGTCGAATTTACCCTTGTATTTATTAATATATGCCTTAGGAGCATGGTGCGGAGCGTGCATGGCGCCGAATGACAAATCACAGAAAAACGGCTTATCCGGGTAACACGATTTTTGGTCGCCGATATATTCGATGGCTCTGTCCACCAGGTCGGCGCTTAAGTGATAGCCTTCTTCCGGGGTTTTCGGGGGGTCTATAGCGTGGTTATCACAGACCAGGTCGGGGTAATACTGGTTGGTGGCGGCGCTCAAGAAGCCGTAAAATTTCTCAAAACCGCGGCCGAGCGGCCACTGGTGGAATGGGCCGGCGCCGTTCATATGCTTTGTGTTGCAGAGGTGCCATTTGCCGACCATGAAGGTAGAATAGCCGTTTTCCATGAGCGTCTCACTGATATAGCCGTATTTGGGGTCTATATTGCCGGATAACGGCGGGAATCCCAGGTCGAAATTAGAAAGGTAGCCAAGCCCGACCGTATGATTATTACAGCCAGTAAGCAGGCTGGCTCGGGTAGGGGAGCACATCGCGTTGACATGGAAATCACAGTAACGTAAACCGTCGGCGGCAATAGAATCGATGTTGGGAGTATTTATCATTGACCCGTAACAGCCGAGTTGAGAATAGCCTGTATCGTCCAGGACGATGTAAAGGATATTCGGCGCTCCTTCAGGCGGTTTACTTTCCTCTTTCCACCATGGTGTTGAGTCCGCATAAGATGTTTTGATGACGCCTTGAAATTCATTTTGTTTTTTCGTCATGGTCAGTTTCCTTTCATAGCGGCTGGATTTTACCCGGCTGCTTTTTGCTGTAAATGGATTGTGTCTACATATTCGGCCACTTTGACTAACCGGGGATAGGCGTACTTTAAAAAATCCTTATATGTTTGACAGTAATAATTACGTCCAATATCATTTTTGTGTGGATTTTCTCTATCCCGCCGGCAGCCGCCCCGGCATAGAGATTTCCATTCGCAATCCCGGCAGTATGATGCTGCGGAAAGTGAACTATCTTTAAAGCGTTTACAGTTAACGCTTTCATACAGCTCTAATAATTCATTATTGTATATGTTGCCCAGTTTCCATTCATCGGTAACATAAAAATCACAGGGATAAACACTGCCGTCGGCTTCGAAAACAAACTGGCACTGGCACGCGCCGAGCAAGCTGCACATTTCCGGATGCATACCCATTACCATTCTGACCAGGTTATCGAAATAGCGTACACTGACTTCTCGGCCGCCCATGAAATCCGTGTACCATTTATCGAAGAATTGTTTTAAGAAATGCGTGTATTGTTCTGGTTTCAGGGAATACTCATGTACACCGCGTGCATTATCTTCCGAGTCAATGCACGGCATGAATTGAAGAAAGCTGAAGTTATTATTTTTGAAAAAATCGTATAATTTTTCTGGGGCGCGAGCTGTTAAATTGGTAACCGTGAACAAAATGTTGTATTCTACCTTGTATTTATTAAGCAGGGCAGCGGTTTGTATAACTCCGGCATATGTCCCTTTTCCTTTTACATCCACTCGGTATGCATCATTCAAATCACCTGGCCCGTCCAGAGAAAGACCGACAAGAAAGTGATAATCGTGGAAAAACTCCGCCCATTTTTCATCAACTAAAATACCGTTTGTCTGTATACAGTTGTTGATGATGACGTTGTTAACGTTAAGTTTGTTTTGTATTTTAATAACTGTCTTAAAAAAGTCAATGCCGCATAATGTTGGTTCGCCGCCCTGGAAAGAAAATGTAGCGTATCCTGAAGCAAATTGAAGGGTTTTCTTTATAATCAGTTCAATCGTCTCCAGACTCATAAAACCAAAATCGGCCACAGCACGGTTATTAGCTACGTCGTGATAAAAACAGTATTTGCAGTTTAAATTGCATTTACCGGAAGCAGGCTTTATGAGCACACTGATTGGCGGCACCGAATATATCCCTCCCGGTTTATTCATAAGGGATGAATCTATCAACAACAATATTGAGTTTTATTCTAGCAATATAGTACAGTCTCTCACCATCCGGGTCAACATTGTAAAAACCCTAAGCTGATAACCCTGATTTATCGCTGCAAATTTAGTACTTAGCGTAAACCGGCACTACATTTTTGTATTTGGCTACAAGGCTATCCCAGTTCTTAGGTAATTCGATTTTTTGGATTTCTTTCTTACCCGGTGTGGCGCCGCCCCCGATGAGATGAGCGACGAATGCCCCCGGACCGCCGCCGACAATTATCCTTAAAAAACGGGGGTCTCTAATCAAAGGCACCAAGCCGGTAATGCCCTCGGTTGAACGCTGGTCTGCCTGGGGAGGGACAAAGGCTCCAATATTAGGCCTCATTTGCGCTGCCGGAACAAGCTTGTTTTCTATAATATGCTTCCTGATTTTTTCCTTGTTAAAACCTTCGCGGTTAAGGTTTCTGGCATAAGCCGGATTAAAGATGATGGTGTAGCGCATACTGCGCGGCATGTTGTCTATGACCGATTGAAAAACGCTGGCGGCATCAGTGCCCGGCGGGTAGTGCTGTAAATATGACTGTGGGAAAGACAGGCAGATAGTGCTGTCGTCTTTTTTAAAGCCGAGTTCTACATGGAGAGGCTCCCACGGGCTTTCTTCTTCATTTTCGGCAATTACCATGGTATATTTCATCGGGTTGCCCATGACGCCCATATCTTCAATGCTCTTGCGCACTCCGCCGATATTCTTGATAATCAATCCCATAGCGCGGCCTATCGTGGCATTAGCAATATTACCCGGGCTAAAAGCCCCGGAACCATTGTTGATGTTCAACTGGTTTCGGATAGGGCCATTTATAATCCAGAACGGCGCCCAAGACCCGGTACTGAATCCGTACGTGGTGTATCCATTGAAGCCGGGCTCCGATTCCAGAAGATTTATCGTGGCAGCAATAAGTACCGGTAAGTAGGTAGGTAGCGCACCTGCCATCACCGCATTGATAGCTATTTTCTCTATAGTTGCTTTGCCCAAGCGAGACTGTAATTTACCTAGTAGAAAGTCAGCCGGCAGGTCCGTCCCAGTGAGCATTTCCGCCACGGCTTCTTCCGTGGGAGGGATAATGGGGAGACCGTCGGTCCACCCGCGTCTATAGAAGAAGCGGTTGACCTCCTCCAGAGTGCCTTTAAACATAATCCGTATCGGTGTTTCTACCTTTCCAGTTTTGGGGCTTTTTTCTTCAGCGGTGAGAGGTCTGGTAATGGCGGCAACAATGTCATTCCAAGCTTCGTCTATGCCGGCTTCAATATCCTCTATTACGGTACTTTCGCAGGGGACTTTGGTAGGAACAACCCTTACTCCCGGCATACCCTTAGCGCGGGAAGCGGATTCGGCATCATTGGCAAATCCGTAATTTGCCAGCACAACAACAGGTTTTTGCCTGTCTTCTATAGAAACTGCATCGTACACAAGGTACTTAGTGCATGACCCTCAGTCGCCATAGGCAGCAATAATTACATCAACCTCTCTAAGCCAATTTTCAAACTCACCTTTCCTTGCTTGTTCGATGATAGCTTCATTAGGAGTTGTATTAAAAAACCAGCTAAGGGTTATTGAGGGGAACTTTTTCTTGAAGCGGTCTTCAACTACTTTCAGCGTGGGTTCAGCGACCCGCTTGGTGTTACAGAACAGACCGATTATTTTACCATTCAGGTCGTTTGGCCTCGGGCTGATGGCACGATATGATACTGGATCAGCATCTGCCCATGGACTTAATACTTCATAAAGATTTTCAGTTTTAGCTGTCATGTTTCTTCTCCTTACTACGTCGTGTTCTAGTATTAAAAATATACCGATGAAGATGAAATATCAAGAAAAGCGGTGGGAAATGTCAAAATGCTTTTTATTGTCATTAATTTTTTATTTTGTTACTCCTGAACTGTCTCATTAAAGGATACCAGACACGATATTAAGAATAAGCTATTTTTTTGGGAGCGTAATATTGACAACAATATATCATTTGTAATAAAATGATTCAGTTTCTCTAGAGCTGTATCACCTAAATCCTAAGGATATGGTGAACAGTCGGTACTCTTCCGCGGAAGGGTTGACGGCATGACTGGAAACGGTGATGCTTCCCGGTTGGAAAAGGAGAAAAAATGACTTCAGGTTGTTTTTTATAGCGCACTTCGTCAGAAGCTGCGCTATTTTTGTTTATACTTTTCCATGACTCTAATAAATGAAAGGATTATATAAAAATGGATATTTTTAAAAAACGCTTTTTCGTAACTCTCGGCTTAATTAGTTTACTGCTGGTAATTCTGGCTGTGCTCGGCTGCTCCAAACCAGTCCCGGTAGAGTTGAATGTTTCCGCAGCCTCAAGTCTTACCGACGCTCTTAAAGCTATCAACACTCTATACATGCAGGAGAATGATTACGTCACTATCGTGGCGAATTTCGCTTCATCGGGTACTTTACAGAAACAAATTGAACAGGGCGCCCCGGCGGATGTGTTCTTCTCGGCTGGTGCTAAACAAATGAATGCTTTACAGGACGAAAACTTGATTCTTAATGAAACCCGCCAGAATCTGCTGACTAACAAAGTTGTTTTAATCGTTCCCAGCGACAGCACTCTCACCTTCACCGACTTTACGGGTTTATTAAACGATAACGTACACCAAATAGCCATCGGCGACCCGGCCTCCGTGCCCGCCGGCGATTATGCTAAACAGGCGATGCAGCAGCTTGGCATCTGGGACCAATTGCAATCTAAATTGATACTCTGTACCGATGTACGCCAGGTACTGGCCTATGTCGAGGGCGGCAACGTTGAAGCCGGTATTGTTTATGCCACCGATGCCGCTATTTCCACCAGCGTTAAAGTAGCGGCTAACGCTCCGGCGGAAATCAACGCCAAGATAATCTACCCCATTGCTGTTATTATGGCCAGCCAAAACGTCCAGGCCGCTAAAGACTATATAGCCTTCCTTTTAAGCAATGAAGCTAAGGCTATTTTCGAGCAATATGGTTTTGTTGTGGTCAGCCAATAAAAGACGATATACTGACTGTAGTCCTTAAGGTAACAAAATGACAGAATCAATTCTTGCGCCGTTATGGATATCCTGCAAAACAGTCTTGACGACGACGGTAATCACCTTTTTCCTTGGTATTGCCGCCGCGCGATGGATGGCGCATTATTCCAGTAAATGGAAAAGTTTAATCGACGGTATATTCATTCTACCGTTGGTTCTGCCGCCGACAGTAGTGGGCTTCGGCCTGCTACTGTTATTCGGCAAGAACGGCCCGCTCGGCGAATTCTTTTCGTGGTTCAACACCACTATCGTCTTCTCCTGGCCGGCGACGGTCATCGCCGCGGTAGTCATGACCTTTCCTCTAATGTACATGTCCGCCCGCGCCGGCTTCGAACAGGTTGACATTAACGTTGAAAACGCCGCCAGGACATTGGGCGCCAGCGAATGGCGCGTTTTCTGGACGGTGACGATGCCGATGGCCTGGCCGTCGGTTGTTGCTGCCACGGTTCTCACCCTCGCCCGCGCGCTGGGGGAGTTTGGCGCCACGCTGATGATAGCCGGCAATATCCCCGGCAAAACCGCCACCATACCGGTAGCGATTTATTTCGATATCCAGGCTGGCCATAACGACCGGGCGTTGATATTGGTAGGGATTGTGCTGGTGATATCCTTCGTCTCGCTGGCAGTGCTGGCTTACTGGAAGCGTAAAATGCCAAGGACCACCGGCTTTTTGGTGTCTGAATAATGATTAGGCGTTAAGAGATATATTCCGCAGGAGATAGTCCTTTGCTAGAAGTCAGAATAAAAAAGTCTTTGCCGGGCTTTAATCTGGACGTTAATTTCTCGATTAACCAGGAAATACTCGCTATCCTGGGTCCATCTGGTTCCGGCAAGACGATGACCCTGCAATGCATCGCCGGTCTTATCCAGCCGGATAAAGGCTACATCAAACTAAATGATAAAGTGCTGTTGGATTCTGCCAAGGGCATCAAACTCAAGCCCAGGGTACGCCGGGTAGGCTTTGTCTTTCAAAACTATGCCCTGTTTCCCCACCTCACGGTTGAAGATAATATCGCCTATGGCATTAATCACCTGCCGAAAGATGAAGTAAAAACAAGAGTCTCCGAACTCATGGCTAAAACGCATATCGCCGGACTGGGGAGCCGTTTCCCCCGGCAGTTATCCGCCGGACAGCAGCAGCGGGTGTCACTGGCTCGAGCTTTAGCGCCGGAGCCGGAACTTCTGCTGCTCGATGAGCCATTTTCGGCATTGGATTCACAGGTTAAGGAACGCCTGGAACTCGAACTAATGAACCTGCAAAACTATTATAAAGGGAATATCCTTTTCGTCACACACGATCTTACTGAAGGCTACAAAATTGCTTCGAAAATCGCCGTTTATGAATCCGGACGCGTCGTGCAATGCGATTATAAAAACAAAGTAATTGGTTCACCGGCTAACCGCACCGTAGCCAGATTGACCGGGGTCAGGAATATCATGCAGGGTACTATTGAGTCGATAAAAGGTTCGACGGCGCGGGTTATGGTGCCCGAACTGGGTGGAAAACTAAAAATCACCAAAGATGATGTCGCGAATTTCACGGTGAACCAGATTGTGACGATAGGTATCAGACCCGAATATATCCACATCGTCGACCATCCAGGCGAAAATACCTTCCTATGTAAGGCCGACCGTATTGTAGAAGGGGTATCTCTTATCAACTGTTTCTTTTATGCCAGCAATAAAAATACCGAGCGGCATTGGATAGAGGTATCACTCCATAAAGCGCATGCGCCGCTCATCACGGAAGGGCATGAGTGTTATGTATATCTTCCACCCGAGCATATAGTAATTATCAAGGATTAGGTTAACGCTTTCTCCGCAATAAGTGTTATTGATGCAGCGCTCGCTTTAAAGCCCGGTATATGTCTGTGGTAAATCGTTTTGATATGTCGGCATTGGGCACGAGCATATCGAAGGCGTGACAGCCTCCCGGATATACGTGAAGCTCGGTAGGAACGCCCGCCTCGATTAACTTTTGGGCATACTCGATATCTTCCTGGGCAAATAAATCAATGGCTCCAACCGTGATATATGCCGGAGGAAGCCCTTCTGGATTGGTCGCTCGGAAAGCCGCGGCATAACAGGAAATTTCCTTGCCTCCCGGCTCGCAGCCAAGGTAGGAACGCCAGCCGAGCAAGTTGTTTTCCCGTGTCCAAAAAAGAGTATCGGGCAAGGCGTTGCTGGCAGGGGCGATATTACAGTCATTTATCATGGGGTAAACCAAAAGTTGAAAAACGGTCTTTACCTCTTTGCGGTCGTGGGCTAACAAGGCCAGTCCGGCCGCCAGACCCCCGCCGGCGCTCGCTCCACCGATGGCGATACGGGAGCGGTCGACTTTTAGTTCATCAGCGTGGGTTGACAGCCACTTTAAAGCCGCATAACAGTCTTCCAGCGGAGCCGGATAAGGATTTTCCGGAGCCAGTCGGTACTCTACCGATACGACAATGCATTCTCCGGCTAAAGTAAAGTTTTTGGCTGTTGAGTCTTCCTGGTCGATTTCGCCGAGCATATAGCCCCCGCCATGAATCCACAGCAGTGCCGGCAGTGCTTTTGATTGTTTTTCCGGCCAGTAAATTCTTACGGTTATATCAGGAGCTCCGGTGGGGCCAGGTATCTTTCTATCTTCAGTCTTGACGCCCGGAATGACGGGCATCTGACTTTTCATGGCAGCCCACATCTTTTTAGATTCAATGCGGGCCACGGGCAGGTTATCAAACGACCCTCGCGGCATCTCTCTTAGCATTTTTGTGATAGGTCCTTTTAGTTCGAGGTCCAACAATTCCGTAAGGTCACGTTTCATAAATTAACTCCTTAAATAATTCTTATGCCAGCAATTTTGCCTCTTCTTTGGCAAATATTTCCAGATATCCCCCGGGACGATGAAAAGCGGCGACGTCTTCAGGTTTTGCCTGAACCGGCTGGCTTGTTTTAGTAAAATCCAGACCGAAGGTTTTTTCCGCCCTTCGAGGCAGCTTCAAAAAGGCGCAAGCCCCGGCCACAGCGGCGCCCAAGGCGGCTCCACCCTCATCCAGAGGAACGACCGGCCGATTCCATAGCGCGGCTACTCGCCTGATTATTTCGGGGCTGCTGCCGGCACCGCCAGTCACATAAAGCGGAGCGCCAGTCTCTCTGGTGAAAGCTTTTGAATGATAATACACCGAAGCCAGCGTCGTCTCGATTAGACCGGCGTAGTCGGCGCCTAGATTGGGTTTTTCATAGCCAATCCTGACCATCTCTATTTTGCCGGAAGGAGGGAAGGACTCGTCCCTTGGCTGCCAGAATAACATATATCGGCCAATCGGCGTTTGCTTTAGCGCTTGTTCGGCGGGACTGTACTCTTCTTTTTTCAAGCCATACATCGCTCTTAAGTTATCCCAGACCATCGTGCCGTTGGTGCGGCAACCGAAAATAAAAGGTCTGCCCAAACCATCATACATCGCGTTGGCATAACCATTCATGTCGAAGGTTTTGCCGTCCGTGGAGACCATGTTGACCAAGCTCGAACCCAGACTTAATAAATCGCCATCCACGAGTACCTTGGACTGCGGATTATCTCCCGAACCGGCTGTAATCCGGCACGATGGAGAAAGGCCGTATTTTTTCACGAAGTATGGCGCTATCGTACCGGATATCTTATCCGGGGCGGTGATAGATGGGAGTTTATTATGCAAAGCTTTCTCATCCCCATGCAAGTTGTCGGCGGTAGCTTTAATCAATTTGTCCGACCATTTTTTTCGCCGGTAGTCCATTAACGCCATGCCACAGGCATTACCGAAATCTATGGCTGTTTTTGCATTACCGGTAAGGATAGCAGTAACCAGACTGCTGATTAGCTGGATATTTTCCGTCCGGATATAAATATCAGGAAATTGCCGGGCAATTCGCCGGATAACCGGACCAGTAAACCGAAGAGGAATATCTGAACCGGATAGCTTAATAGCTTTTTCTTTACCACCGACATAGCGGCGGATATGTTCCGCCTGCTCCGTAGTATTGGAGGTCATCCATATCGGCGCGCGATTATGCGCTAAGCCTTTTTTTAACAAAGTTACGAGATTTGACGACGCTGAGTCCTCTTTTAGTAATCCCTGAAAAATCGACGATGCCTGGTGAGTGAGGTAGACATGGCCATGCTGCTGGCTGGAATTATTGATAACGACGACATCTTTTAAAGATACGGCTTCCTTGAGGTCGGCGAATATGGCGTCAAGCGCGGCGAAGAATAATTCGGGGGGCTGGCTGGCTTCGCCTTCGGATTCGGGCGGCAGGATATAGTCTTCTTGACGGATGCCGAATGTATTCAGCCTGGAATCCCGGCAATAATCCAGGGAGTATTCGTGAATTTTGGCACGCTGGTCAATATCCAGCACAACGGCAGTGATGCTCTGGGTGCCAATATCCAGGCCTAACGAAAGCCTTCCAGTTTTCATATGCTAAGGTTTACTCTGTGACTTCAAACTCGCCTTCAAGTAAGATGTCTTCCGAAGAACGTCCTACCATCACTTTAAAAATACCCGGCTCGACCTTGCGTTCCATTTTTCTGTTGTAGAAGGCGAGCTGGTCAGCCTGGACTTCGAAAGCCACGGTCTTTTGCTCGCCCGGTTTCAGGTGGACACGTACGAAAGCTTTAAGCTCTTTAACCGGCCGTGTAACGCTGGCGACTACATCGTTAATGTAGAGCTGTACTACCTCGTCGCCTTCCCTTTTCCCCGTGTTTTTAACGTCAACCTTTATCTTCAATACACCACGAGAAGTAATTTTAGTCTTTTCCATTTTTAAGCCGCTGAACTTAAAAGTCGTGTAGCTTAAACCGTACCCGAACTCGAAAAGAGCTTTTGCGCTGCCGTCAACATAGTCCGTCCACGGAGCGCTCTTCCTGCCCGATGGTTTATGGGCATAGTAGGTGGGGATTTGCCCTTCGTTAAGCGGGAAGGAATTCGGCAGCTTGCCGCCGGGATTATAATCACCGAAAAGCACATCGGCCACCGCCCGTCCGCCTTCTTCCCCCGGCTCCCAGGCATTGATAATGGCGGGAATTTTTTCCGCCAGCCATCGCATGGTATAAGGTCTGCCGTTTACCAGCACCAGCACTATGGGCGTTCCCGTTTCGTAAATGGCTTTCACCAGGTCTTCTTGAACGCCGGGTAAAGCGAGCATATCGCGGTCGCGCATCTCGCCGGAGGTGTTATCCGGCATCAAGCCGCTTTTATCGCCAACAACTACCACGGCGATATCGGCTGACCGCGCCGCTTTGACAGCTTGGTCGAAACCGCCTTTAGAATTGCCTTTCACCTCACAGCCTTTGGCGTAGATAACTTTGGTGTTCTTACTTACCGTCGCTTTTATGCCTTCGAAGATACTCACCACTTTCGGCGCGGCGACAACGTCTACTTTGATGTTTTTCTTAACAAGTTTAATGTCGCCTGTTTTTTCATCGGTCTTGATTTCAAAAGCGGAGTGGGAGGCGAAGGTATAGTCGCCTAATAGATTCCGGTGGCTGTCCGCATTAGGGCCGATAACGGCGATAGTGTGTATATCTTTTTTAAGTGGTAGCAGATTTTTATCATTTTTCAGCAGGATAATGGATTTATGCGCCGCCTCCAAGGCAAGCCCGCGGTCAGTTGGAGTGTCGATAACTTTTTCGGCAGCTTCCGGGTTGACATAGGGATTATCAAAAAGACCAAGCCTGAATTTCATGGTTAGTACGCGTGACACCGAGAGGTCGAGGGTGGCTAGCGAAACCTTGCCTTTTTTAATTGCTTTTCGTAAAGGCTCTCCGTAGGCATTAGTAAATGGCAGCTCAACATCGAGTCCGGCATTTAAAGCCAGCGCGGCGGCATCGCTTAAGTCAGCGGCTATTTTATGGATAGAGTTTAGCTGGGCGATGGCAAAATAATCGGATACTACTACGCCATCAAATCCCCATTCATCCCGCAAAATACCGGTCAGCAGGTCTTCGGACGCGCCGCAGGGTACGCCGTCAATTTCATGGTAGGCGTTCATGACCGATAGCACGCCGGCTTCTTTAACGGCTTTTTCGAAGGGATAGAGATAGACTTCCCTGAACAAGCGCGGCGGGATATGGGCGGGGGCGCAGTTTAATCCTCCCTCGGATAGGCCATGTCCGGCAAAATGCTTTGTCGTGGCGACAATTCCTTGTTTAATGTCGTCGCCCTGCAAGCCGCGAATGTAGGCTACCCCCATTTTGGCAACCAGGTAAGGGTCTTCCCCAAAAGTTTCTTCCACCCTCCCCCAGCGCGGGTCGCGGGTAACGTCAAGCACGGGCGCCAGACCCTGGTGTATGCCCGTGGCTCTCATCTGTTTACGAATGACTTTAGTTATCCGGTTGATTAAGTCCGGCTCCCAGGTGCTGGCTAAACCGATGTTCTGCGGGAAAATAGTGGCTCCTTTAGCCCGAAAACCGTTAAGACATTCTTCGTGGATGATGGCCGGTATGCCGAGCCTTGTTTTTTCCAGCAGGTATTTCTGAATATCGTTAATGAGAAGGGCAACCTCTCGCGGCGGCAGGTTGGCGCTCATAGCTGGGGCGCTGATATGCCCGATGCCTTTCTTTAATGCCGCCGCGGCTTTAGAAGGGGCGAACTTGCCGTTTTCCATCAGCGGCGATGCAAAAACACTGCCCAGCTGGGCAACCTTCTCCTCTAAAGTCATTTTAGATAAAAGCGCTTTTACTCGTTTTTTTATATCAGCGTTGTTATCGGCAGTCTTTGTCACTTTTCCACTCATTTCTTTTTACGTCCGGCATGTAGTGCCTTGATGAATTTTTCGTCCAGTCCCAGAGTCTCGTAAATGACCTTGTACGCGGCAACGGCGTCGTGCGCCGCCTGCGCCTCTTGCAGCGCTTTATCATTAATCTTCATCGCGAGAGAATCAATGAATTCCCATTGATAAATACTGCGTTTGACGGCTTGAACCTGGTCTTCGGTATAGGGGAATAGGTCGTACCCGATGCGCTCGCCGTTTTGGCCGTATCCGTAACGACGCAGAACCAGCGCCAGTTCCAGTGTTTGCATAAAGTAAGAAGCCCCCACCATGTTATCATCGTCAAAGCTGCCCCACCCCGAATTCCCGTGCTGGTGCCCGAGGAGATTTTCGCTGGCCAGTAATGCGGCGTATTCCGCCAGAGGCTCGCCGTTCATAATCAAGTGCTGCCAGTCCATATTGACCTTGAGGTTAGCGATGGATACTCCCTTTTCCCTCACCTTGTTAATCACATACATCGTCATGCCCATGTCACGCATCAAAATACGCATCGCCGGCTCGGAGTTTTTGTGTTCCAGCAGCATCGTTACGCCGAGTCGGTTGGCGTGGTCAACGGCTTCAGCGATGGCGTCGATAAAATGGTTCCAGACCTCGACATAGGGAATCTGGAAGGAATAATTATAACCCTCGCCGCCCGGCCAGATGATGAACTTCGCGCCTACCTCGGCGGCAAGCTCGATGCCTTTCTTTGTGGTCAGCAGGGCTTCTTTACGCAGTTTTTTATCCGGGTTGATAAACGAACCGAGGGCGTACCTGGGGTTATTAAAAAGTCCGAGGGCGATACAGTAAAGGTCGGCTTTCCCCAGGGCTTTTTTTACTTTGTACAAATTATCCTCATTGACTTCGCCGGGGTAATGAAATTCATACCCGTCCGCCAGTTCGCCTAAACCATCAACAACCCGCCGCACTTTAGCGGGCATATCCTCCTTAACCGCCTCCGGATGGTATCCCGGCGGCATGAACCGGGTCGCATTAGCCCCGAAAGCCCAGATGCCGACACTGTTTTTTATCCTGTTCATAAAAATCACCCCTTTTTAGTCGAGGTTATTATATCGTGTTCTTTTTCTTGATGTCCAATAAAAAAGTTTGCCCCAGCCGCAAGAAGCTGGGGCATCTTTAGCGATACGTAAATAACTCCGGTTTATTTCTTCAGCACTTCATAAAGATGGGCGAGGCTTTCGTGACGTATCGGCGCCATAACATCAGGGGCACCGGGGGGACCCATCGGCGGGAATCGTTCCGCCAGTGTTACTTTCTCCTGCACCTCTTTTAAACTCCACCCTTTAGCGATAGCGTCTTTAATGGCGTCGGTAACGTATTTTACATTGTCGTACATTACCTGCAAATGATTTTTATCGCAGAGCGGACCATGCCCGGGGACAACTTTAACGATATCCAGTGTCTGTAGCTTCTTCAGAGATTTCAGCCATTCTTCAGGAACTGCATTAACCATGATGGGCATACCCATCACGACGTTATCCGAGGTAAAAACAACCTTTTCCTCCGGGACATATACGGCTGTCTCCGAAGGCGTATGCCCCGGCACACTGATGATGTGGAAAGTGTGTTTTCCCAAATAAATCGTCATGTTCCCGGAAAATGTGATATCCGGCAGGCGGTAGCGGAAGTCTTTGTCCAGCGGAAGGGCATCCGGCGCCATCCACTTCATCTGCCCTTCGAGGGCTTCTTTGCTATTATGCTTTATCGCCTCGCGCGTGCCTTCATGAGCAATCAGCGTGCTGCCCATCCAGCAGTTCCCGGCAACATGGTCGTTATGCGGCTCGTTATTAATGACGTAGCGTATCTCGCCCAATTTACTGGCGTCCTCCCGCCACTTTCTGGCTTCCGCCGGTACCATGGGCGTATCAATCATCACCACGCCTTCGGTCGTTACCACAAAGCTGCAGTTACACCCTTTAAAATTGAAGCCGGCATAAACGTTATTCGTTATTTTTTCCATCGGACTCCCTTCTGACTCTTCTTATGTGATTAGCGTTTACCATTATCCAATAACCTAATGTATAAAGTAAAATTTACTTACCTCACGGCTTTGGCGGGGGGAAAAGGGGCGGCGGCGGATTAGCCACCCAGGCATTAAAAACATCGATATCCCGCCCCTGCGCTTTCAGCCTCTGCGCCATGGTGGGCGGCGTGAGAATCAGGTAGTCTTCTCTTTTCATCCCGTCTAAAAGCCCCTGGGCGCATTGCTCGGCGGTGAGGAACTGCGGCCCGCGGGTCATGTGCACATCGGTGGCGCGCAATTCTTTCTGCCGCTCCGCCGACCCGACAAAGCGGGAGTTATTCGCAATTTCCGTGAGGACGCCGCCGGGAATAAGACAGGAGACTTTAATCCCCTTGGGGCGGAGCGTTGCCGCCAAGCAATCCGTTAAGCCGATGATGCCAGCCTTGGTGGTGATGTAAGGAGTATTGAGCATTTCCGCGCCAAACATCATCGCCTGGATGGACGAGACATTAACGATATAGCCGCTGCCGCGCTTTAAAAAATGGGGCAGAAAGGCTTGGATGACGCGAATATAGCCCATTAGGTTGGTGTTAATGATGTATCTCCAGTCGTCCAGGCTGACGTCTTCCAGCGCGCCGCGAATGCCAACCCCGGCATTGTTAATTAAGATATCAATATTGCCGAAGGCTTTAAGCGCCTTGTCTTTCATGGCGGCGACGCTTTCGTCAGTGGAGACATCGCACTGGATAGCTGACGCCTGCTGCCCTGATGATTCGATTTCTTTTTTAACGGCTTCCATATTTTTCACGTTGCGGGATGCCAAAATGATATTGGCGCCTTCCCTGGCTAAGGCGATGGCTACCGCCTTGCCGATGCCCCCGGAAGAGCCTGTGACCAGCGCGTTTTTACCTTTGAATTCCATCAAAATTCTCCCTATTTAACTATTAACCTTGATTCCCGGTAATGTTTCAATAAATTCTGATAATCTTTAGCAGTATCAATATCTTCGAGGATAAAATTATCTTTTACCGATATTTCTATTGTCAGTTTTTCGTGTTCTTTCAGAACGGCTTTAAGTCCGCCGCCTTTATGCCACCCCAGTATGGCAGGAATAAGACTATCAGGCAGCAGCGGCGGGTGGCCTCGGTTGCCTCCGAAGGTGGGGTAAATGATTTTCCCGGGGTTTTCTTTCGCCGCTGCCATTAAGCGCCGGATTGTCGTCGGCTTAACTAAGGGGATGTCCACCGGCAGAATAAAAAAGACGCTGTGCTCCAGCCGCAGCTGGCGGACTCCCGCCTGAACCGAGCTGAACATCTCCTTCTCATAATCCGGGTTATAGACGATGGTAATGTCTTTTTCTCTAATTCCGGCGACTACATCGTCTCGCCGGTAGCCGACGACTAAAAAGACGTCCGCGTTAACGCTTTTGAATGTGGCTATCACATGGTCGGTTATGGTAGCTTTACCGAGCGGCAAGAGCGGCTTGAACTGCTTCATGCGGCTGGAAAGTCCTGCGGCGAGGATAATGGCGGCAAAGCGTGGGGTTTTCATGTCGACTGCTCGCTCCGCACTTTAACCAGCTCCGCCACGATACTCACGGCGATTTCTTCCGGCGTTTCGCCGCCGATATCAATACCGATAGGGGAGTGAACCCGTTCCAGCTGCTCTTTTTTAACGCCCTGTGCCATCAGCGTTTCGAAAATGGCGGCTTTCTTCTTACGACTGCTAATCATGCCGATATAGCCGGCTTTAGTTTTCAGTGATTGCTCCAGCACCCCCCGGTCATACATGTGCCCGCGGGTAACGATAACGATGAAGGAGTCGGCGTCTATTTCCAGACCCTTAAAGGCTTGATTGAAGTCAGCGATAACACGTAATTCGTTAGCCTCCGGGAAACGTTCTGCGTTAGCGTATTCCGGCCGGTCGTCAATAACCACCACGCGAAAGCCCACCAGCGCCGCCAGATGAGCGGTAGGCACCGCCACGTGCCCCGCCCCGAAGCAATATAGCGTCTTCAGGCGGCGTATGCGGTCGACGATTACGTGGTCGTCTCCCAACGGCAAAACAGCGGTAGTGGAGATATTGTGCAGTTCCGGATTTAGTTTTTGAACATCGGTTCCCGATAGGGAATTGTTAGCGACGATACTGCCATCCAGAAAGAGGATGGCATGTCCTTTCACATCTAATGTATCCGCGTCGCCTTTAAAATGCGTGAACAGATAAAAGTCTTTCCCCTGCTGTATTGCCTCGTGCCAGTGTGCGGCGAATTTCTTGTTTTCTTTGGAAGGCGCGAGGTATTCCAATAGTATCTCGGCTTTACCGCCGCATATCATCCCCGGAGCGGCGGCATCTTTACCGGTAAGCTCGTAATCAAGGATTTTTGACTTGCCGCTGGACAAAACATTTTTGGCTTCCTGAAGCGCGGTGGCTTCAATCAAGCTGCCGCCGATAGTGCCGTAAGGCTTGCCGTTCGCCCCAACCACCATCTTTGTCCCGCTGTGCCTGGGCGTCGACCCCTGCAGGCTGATAATGGATATGAGGACGAGTGGCGAGTCGGCGGCTAACTGTTCGTTTATTACTTTAGCGAGGTATTCGTTCTCGTTCATTGTAAATAATCGAGTTGATAATATATTATTTAGAACCAAATCGGCAAGCCCCTGCGAAGAGACTTGCCGATTCTTAGTCTAAATCTTAGTTTATTTCTTTAAGGCTGCTTTGACTTTATCCGGGGTGGCGGGGAGGTGATAAACCCTGGCGCCGCAGGCGTTATAGATGGCGTTGGTTACCGCCGGCGCGGTGGAAACCATTGTCATTTCGCCGATGCCGGTCGAGCCCAGCGTGCCCCTGATGCGCGGCGTTTCGCGGGTAATAAACTCCACTTCGGCGGCCTCATTGATGGTGGGGAACTTAAAGGTTATCCAGTCCTTGGTTTTGCCGAGGACGAATTCTTCTCTCAACGCATAGCCGATGCCCTGGTCCATGCCGCCTTCCAACTGGCCTTGCAGGTTCTGCGGATGAATGATGGGGCCAGCGTCAACGGCGGTTGTCATTTTGAGTACTTTAACGTCGCCGGTTTCGGTGTCGACCTCTACCTCGGCCATCTGGATATTGTGCACCTGGGAATCGAAGGAAAGACTCTGCCCATTGGCATCGAATTCTTCCCTGCCGGCGATTTGCTTTAGACCTTCATAGCGGGTTGGCTTGCCGGCTTTGGTAAGAGCGGCATAAGTTTTGCCGCCGGCTTCTTTCATGGCTTGCGCCATTTTCTCCAACCCATTGACCAAGGCGCCGCCGCCCATGTACGTCTGGCGGCTGCCGGCGGAAGGACCGGCGGCAACGGTCTTATGAGTATCGCGCGTCCAGAGCTTTATCTTTTCCAGCGGCAGTCCGAGGACCTGTGCCGCCAGCTGTGTCAACATGGAATCGTTGCCCTCGCCCGGGTCGGCGATGGCGGCGTAAATCGTTACGGTGTCGTCGGGGTTAATTTCCACGGCGTTATCGGCGCGGTCGCCGGCTTCGGCGATGCCGAAGGACATGCAGGCGATGCCGACGCCGCGTTTTATCTTACCGCCCTTTTTATTAAACTCGGCGGCGGCTTTCTTCGCTTTCTCCCAGTAGGGTTTGATGTCGTCGCAAAGTTCAGGAAAGGTTGTCTGCTCGATAGACGCACCGGTAGAGCGGGTTTGTCCGACCTTCAGGGCGTTTCGTTTGCGGATTTCCAACTGGTCGATACCCAGTTTATCGGCAGCCATATCTATCAGTGATTCCAGAGCGAACATCACCTGGGGCGGTCCGGCTCCACGGGCAGCGCCGCCGGAGCCGTTATTGGTGTAAACGAGTTTAGCATAAGCATCGACATTCGGTATATTGTAAGCGCCGTTCAACATGTGCAGAGCGCGTCCCGGCATCACGGGACCCAACAGGAAGTAAGCGCCTTTGTTCAAGACGAAATGGTTGTAGTAAGCGGTAATGTTACCCTGGGCATCAACACCGAGTTTGGTTTCCATGGAGAAAGGATGCCGCTTGGAAGTGATAAGGAACGAAGCCTCCAGGGTGGGGATATAGCGGATGGGTTTCTTAAAGTGCATGGCGGCGGCAGCGGCAAGACCTTCGGAAGAAATCGTCGCCTTGATGCCGAACTGACCGCCGGAATAAGGCTCGATATAGCGCACCTTTTTCGCGCCGACGGCTTCCTGAATCTGGGCGGCGTGGGCATGAATCATAATACTGCGGCCGATAACCACCAGCTCATCGCCGTCGAGATAAGAGACGCAGGTTTCCGGTTCCAATGCCGCTTGGTGGTTCATCTGCGTTGAAAAATCGCCTCCAACGACCACTTTAGCTTCCTTTAATGCTTTGGCGGCATCGCCCTTTATCTGCGGCTGCTGATAGCAGAGGTTGGGGGAGTGGGGATGTATCTGTACCGCGCCCGGCGCCATGGCTTCTTCGGATGTTTTCATGACCGGCAGTTTTTCGTAAGTTACTTTGACGGCAGCGGCGGCGGCTCGCGCCTGTTCTCGTGTCTCGGCGGCAACAATGGCCACCGGGTCGCCAAATGCCCTGACCTTATCTTCGCAAAGGACGGGCTGGTCGGGGACAATCATACGGATGCGGTTGGTGCCTTTAATATCTTCGGCGGTCATCACACCCACCACGCCTGGCATCTTCTTGGCGGCGGAAGTATCAATGGACTTAATAATAGCGTGAAATTCGGTGCTGTGTACTGCCGCAATCTCCAGCATATCGGGCATCTTGATGTCTCCGCCGAATTTAGCCAAACCGCAGGCTTTAATCATAGCGGAGGGTCGGGGATGGGATTCGCCTATCATCTTGTTCTTATTAATCTTGGCTTTCTCT
>Ga0184636_1000060_pt1 | contig 25142 bp, 25 predicted proteins | sample PLM3_60_b2_FD_133164 | JGI IMG/M metagenome (GOLD analysis project Ga0184636, IMG submission 133164) | Groundwater sediment microbial communities from an aquifer in East River, Colorado, USA - PLM4_90_b2 | ecosystem: Environmental > Terrestrial > Soil > Riparian zone | place: USA: East River... | reverse complement strand
GGTGTATGTAGCCGCCCCCATGCGGCTGCCTGTTGTTATGGTGGTTGCCAACCGCGCTTTATCCGCGCCGTTAAGCATCTGGGGCGACCATTCTGATATGATGTCCGTCCGGGATACTGGCTGGATACAGATTGTTACGGAAAACGGCCAGCAAGCTATTGATAACACCATTATCGCCTTCCGCATCGCAGAAGACCAGAAGGTGCTTCTTCCGGTGATGATTCACCTGGATGGCTTTAACTTGACGCACGTTGTCGAACCGATTTTCTTCCCGGAGCAGGCGGAAGTGGAAAAATACCTGCCTAAGAACCGTTTCCCGCTGCCACTCACTCCCGATAAACCGGTTGCTATGGGAGAATTCGCCCCTCCATTTATATTTATGGAGGCAAAGTGGGCGCAGGAAGTAAATTTAGTCAACTCCAAGCAGGTTATCCTCCAGGCATGGGATGAGTTTAATAAAGCATTTGGAAGAAAATACCTGCCCGTGGAAAAATATCACAGCGACGGCGCTAAAGTCCTTATCATGACTATGGGCAGCGTCGGCGAAACCGCTTCCGTCGCTATCGACGAATTGCGCGCGGAGGGCATGAATGTCGGTCAAGTACGGCTGCGTCTGTGGCGACCTTTCCCCTTCGAGGAACTACGCGAGGCGGTAAAAGATGCGGATGTACTTATTGTGATGGACCGGGCGATGTCCTTCGGCGGGCCGGCCGGACCGGTAGCCTCCGAGGTGAAATCCGCTCTCTATAACCAGGCGAAAAAACCTAAAGTCGTTAGTTATATTATCAGTTTGGGCGGTCGCGATACCACCGTGTCCGGCTACAAGGATATCGTTAAAAAGGGTATCGAGATAGCGGACAAAGGCAGCAAGAACGAATATGAAATCTACGGGGTGAGGGAATAATGGAAAAATACGCGATTTATGTCCCCCGACTTGTTAAAAAAGAGGAAAACTTCGCACCCGGGCACCGTGCCTGCGTCGGCTGCGGTGAAGCCCTGGCGATAAGGCAAACGTTCAAAGCCCTGGATAATAATATTATCGTTGTTAACGCCACCGGCTGCGCAGAGATTTTTGCCTCGCAGCTGCCTTATTCATCCTGGCAGCTTCCCTGGATACATACCCTTTTCGAGAATACGGCGGCGGTGGCTTCCGGGGTCGAGGCGGCCTATAAAGTCATGCGGCGTAAGGGCGTTAAGCTGCCGGAAAATACTAAAGTGGTAGCTATTGCCGGCGACGGCGGTACCGTTGATATCGGTCTCCAAGCGCTTTCCGGCGCCATGGAAAGAGGCCATGATTTCACTTATATCTGCTTTGATAATGAGTCTTATCAAAATACCGGCAATCAAAGGTCATCGGCGACTCCTTTTGGTACCGCGACTACCACCTCTCCAACTGGCAAAAAAAGCATCGGTCAATTCAGCTGGAGGAAGAATATGCCTGAGATAGCAGTCGCCCACAACATACCTTATGTGGCGACGGCAACACACGGCTATCCCTTCGACCTGATGGCTAAGGTAGCCAAAGCGGTAGCAACGCCGGGTCCGGCTTACGTTCATGTGCTTTCCGTTTGTCCGACCGGCTGGCGCAGTCCCACCGACACCATCAACCGGCAGGCAAGATTAGCGGTTCAGACAGGCATATTCCCGCTTTATGAGGTGGAAAACGGCGTTTACAAGATGACCGTTGATACACCAGAGTTAAGACCGGTAACAGACTACATGAAGGTACAGGGCAGATTCCGCCACTTAAGTGAAGATACGATTGCTATAATACAAAAACGCGTAGAACTAGAATATCAAAAATTACTGGAGAAAACGAAACATGGCAGCAAAAAAGCTTAAAGAGCAAGTTCAACAGGTAATAGATAAATACCAGGGTGATAAGTCGGCGCTGATTGATATCCTGCACGATACGCAGTCGGCTATAGGATATCTGCCTAAAGAAGCGTTAGAAGCAATACACCAGGGTTTGAATGTCCCTTTAAGCCGTGTTTACAGCGTCGCCACATTTTTCAAGGCTTTCAGTTTAACACCGCGAGGACGCAACTTGATTAATGTTTGCATGGGCACTGCCTGTCATGTCCGCGGCTCAGATAAAGTCCTGGCACAAATAGAAACAGAACTCGGTATTAAGAGCGGCGATAATACCCAAGACCTCAAGTTTACCCTAGAGACCGTGAACTGTGTAGGCGCCTGCGCTTTAGGCCCGATGGTGATTATCGGCGAAGACTATCACGGCGAAATGACGCCGGAAAAAGTCAGCGACGTGCTGAAGAATTATAGCTAGTAACTGGAGGAATTTCCGTGGCAAAACTAAAATCCCCCGGCGATTTAGAAGCTTTAAGAAGCTCGATATTAAAAACACACGACCCTAATAAGCCCTGTATAACAATCTGCAATGGCACCGGCTGCCAGGCTTACGGCTCAAAAAGCATCGTGGCGGCTTTCCAGGAAGAGGTAAAAAAGCAAAAATTGGAAAGCAAGGTGGATGTCAAAGCCATCGGCTGTCCCGGCTTTTGCGAGAGGGGCACGCTTGTCGTAATAAAACCCAAGGATATATTTTACCAGAGGGTACGACCTAAGGACGTGCCCGAGATTATTTCGGAAACCATCGGAAAAGGCAACACGGTTAACCGGCTGCTTTATACCGACCGCATTACCAATGAGAAAATTCCTAAAGAAGGCGACGTTCCTTTTTATAAAAAGCAAATGCGCCTGATTATCGGCAACAACGGTCTAATCGACCCCACGGTTATCGAAGATTATCTAGCTATCGGCGGTTATACGGCTCTGGCTAAAGCCTTAAAGATGCCGCCAGAAAGCATAATTGAAGAAGTTAAGAAGTCGGGATTAAGGGGGCGGGGTGGAGCAGGCTTCCCCACCGGCAACAAGTGGGAAAGCACGCGTAAAGCCCACGGCGACGTGAAATACGTTATCTGTAACGCTGATGAAGGCGACCCCGGCGCTTTCATGGACCGCAGTCTGGTAGAAGGCAACCCTCACAGTGTGCTGGAAGGGATGATTATCGGGGCTTATGCCATCGGCAGCCATGAAGGTTACATCTATATTCGTAATGAATATCCTTTAGCCGTGAAGAACATGCGTAACGCTCTGGAACAAGCCGCGGCAAACGGACTCCTCGGGGATAATATTTTGGGTTCAGGTTTCAACTTCAATATTATGATTAAGCGGGGCGGCGGCGCATTTGTGTGCGGTGAGTCTACCGCGCTGATGGCCTCGCTCGAAGGGAAAGTAGGGGAACCTCGCGCCAAATATATCCACACCTCGGAGCAGGGTCTCTGGGGTAAGCCCAGCAATCTGAATAATGTCGAAACATGGGCTAACGTGCCATTAATCATCAATAAGGGCGCTGACTGGTACTCGAAAATCGGTACTGCCGGCAGCAAAGGCACGAAGATTTTTGCGCTGGTCGGTAATATCACTAACACGGGATTGGTCGAAGTGCCAATGGGCACAACCTTGAAAGAAATCGTCTTTGAAATCGGTGGCGGTATTCCAAAAGGACGCAAGTTCAAAGCCGTCCAGACCGGTGGACCCAGCGGCGGCATGATTCCAGAGAGTTTGCTTGACCTGCCGGTAGATTTCGACGAACTGACTAAAGCCGGCTCGATGATGGGTTCGGGCGGTATGATTGTAATGGACGATAAAACCTGCATGGTGGATATGGCTCGCTACTACACAACCTTCCTCGAGGGTGAGTCGTGCGGCAAGTGTCTGCCATGTCGAGAAGGTTTACGCCAGATGAAATATATTCTAGATGGCATTACCGATGGGCGGGGAAAAGAGGGGGATGTCGAGCTGTTGGAAGAGCTATCAGCTACGTTAATTGATGCTTCCCTGTGTCAACTTGGACAATCTGCCTCCAATCCTGTCATGAGTTCGATTAAGCATTTCAGAGATGAATATGAAGCGCACATTAAAGAAAAGAAGTGCCCTGCCGGCGTTTGCAAATTCGGGCATAAGTAAGGATATAAAAAATGGTAAATATAACGATTAACGGACGACAGATTAAGACCGAAGAGGGCAAAACCATATTGGAAGCCGCCCGCAAGAATAATATCAATATCCCAACTTTATGCGCTAACGAAGCGGTAGCACCTTATGGCGCGTGCCGTCTCTGTCTGGTAGAGATTAAAACCGCCCGCGGCAGAGAACGCCTGGTTACGTCCTGTATTTACCTGGTCGAAGAAAATTTGACTGTCCAAACAAATACAGAAAGAATTAAGAAGATTCGCAAAATGCTGCTTGAGCTTTTGTTAGCGAGATGTCCTGATTCTGAAGAAATCCAGAAACTGGCCAAAGAAGCCGGGGTTGAGAAGACCCGCTTCGTCGAACAGAATGGTAATAACAAGTGCATCCTCTGTGCCAACTGCGCCCGCACTTGTGAAGAAGTAGTTGGTGTAGCTGCCATCAGCCTGGCAAAACGCGGCGTGGATAGAGAACTGATTACACCGTTTAACGAGGACTTCTCCGAAGCTTGCATTGGTTGTGGTTCCTGCTCTTACAGCTGTCCGACCGGCGCGATTTCCATGACGGACAAAAAGGCCAAGCGAACCATTAAGTGGCCACATAACACGATGAGCTTTACATTGAGGAAATGCTCCGTCTGCGGACAGTACTGGGCGCCGGAAAAACAGATTGAGTACATCGCCAAGATAAGCGGCACACTATTAAGCGACTATGATAAATGCCCCGATTGTAGGGATTAAATATTTATAGATACGAAGTTGAAAGAGGGGCGAAATGCCCCTCTTTTTGTATAGTATTGCACAGGGCTAGCCTCTCGGCTATACTTTAACGGACGGGGCGTAGCGCAGTCTGGTTTAGCGCGCAGCGTTTGGGACGCTGAGGCCGGAGGTTCAAATCCTCTCGCCCCGACCAATAAAAATAGGGGAAATATTGACATAATATGAATACAACCAAGAACAATCAACCTAACAATGGCCAACCAATCGAACGCAATATCGCTATGGAATTAGTGCGTGTTACCGAAGCGGCGGCCATGTCTGCCGCCCGTTATTTAGGCCAGGGCGATAAAAACTTAGTCGACCAGGCAGCCGTTAATGCCATGCGGAATGTACTGGGATTTGTACGCATGGACGGCATAGTTGTTATTGGAGAAGGAGAAAAAGACGAGGCGCCGATGTTATATATTGGCGAGAAAATCGGCGATGGCTCGGAACCTAAGGTTGATATCGCTGTTGACCCCGTTGACGGCACCACTCTCACTGCTAAAGGTTTACCCGGCGCTATTTCTGTCGTAGCCCTTTCTGCCAGGGGAACGATGCATTGTCCGCCCAACCTGGTTTATATGAACAAAATAGTAACCGACACCGAAGCCAAAGATGTTATTGATATTGATGCCCCTGTTGCCGAAAACATCAGAAGAGTTGCCGCCGCTAAAAACAAAAAAGTATCCGAGATTACCGTTGTTGTGCTTGACCGGCCACGACATGAAAAGCTATTGAATGATATCAGAGAAGCCGGCGGCAGAGTTAAACTAATTTCCGATGGTGACATATCCGCTGCTATTGAAGCAGCACTCCCAGAGACTGATGTAGATATACTTATGGGTATCGGCGGTACGACGGAAGGGGTACTTTCTGCCGCCGCGATACGCTGTATTGGGGGGGCTATACAGTGCAAGGGTTGGCCCCGCGATGATAAAGAAAAACAGGCAGCTATAGATAAAGGGGAGGACTTGAAGAAAGTCTATACGACCGAAGACTTAATTAGCAGCGACGACGTATTTTTTGCGGCTACCGGCGTGAGTAGTGGTGATTTGCTAAAAGGGGTGCGGTATTTCAGCGGTGGGGCATTCACCCAGTCAATCGCCATGCGTGGTCGTTCCGGCACCATGCGTTGGGTAGACGCCCGTCACAACTTTAATAAGCTGGAAAAGCTCGACTCAATGGAATACATAAAAACACGTAAATGGGCTCAAGAATAGCTTAGATACTGCGCAGCAACATCCAAAACCCATTGAAGTTCATCTTGATTTCGCCCCAATTGGTACAGCGGCGCAGTCTTTGCCATACATACGAAGGTCGTAAATAGAACTCACGGTACGCGCGGCTAACCCATTTTTCAATATCATCACGAGTCAGATTATCGTTTTCAAAAACCGGGCTTGCAGGATTATCCGTCCCCGCATAAACGAACTTCTCCCAGGGTATATCTTCAGGGTTTTTACGTTTGTAAATCTCATACAATTCAGTGCCCGGAAAAGGGGTGGTTATGGAAAATTGGGCGAAGTCAACCTTCAACTTCTGCGCAAAGTTTATCGTCTGCTGAATCGTCTGCGGCGTTTCACCAGGAGAACCGAGCATGAAATAGCCAATGACCTGTAGTCCTATCTCTTTATGGGCACGTATTGCTTTTTCGACCTGTTCAATAGTCGTATCCTTCTGGATAGTTTTGATTATCTCCGGCGAAGCTGATTCAATACCGTAAGCGACAACATAACAGCCTGCCGCCTTCATGTGAGTAAGCAGCTCTTTGTCTACCAGATTAACACGCGTCTCGCACGACCAAGCTATCTTGAGTTTCTTAGAAATAATACTATCCGCGATGGCATGGACACGTTCCTTATCGATAGTAAAGGAGTCATCGTAAAAAGCGATTTCTCTAACACCGAATTTTTCCTTTAAGTAAACCATTTCTTCAACAACGCGCTCGGGGCTTTGCGCACGGAATTTAGAGCCAAATACCGGTTTGGAACAATAGGCGCAATGATAAGGACAACCGCGACTGGTTACCATTGCACCAAAAGGCAAGGCCATACCATGGGGCGGGTGGGGCTTATATTTTCGCCAGGGCAGCAAGGAATATGCGGGGCAGGGGAGCGAGTCCATATCAACAATTGATGTCCTATCCTTAGTGTGGACTATCTTGCCGTTTTGTTTATAACTAATGCCGGCAACATTGCTCAACGATTGTTGATTTTCTATCGATTTCAACAAATCAATAATTGTAGCGTCACCTTCACCTCGGACAATTACGTCAATATCATTGGAAGTGGTCAGCGTTTCCTCGGGAAGTAAAGTGACGTGCGGTCCTCCCATAATTACTTTAAAGCGGGGACTCTTTTGCTTAATATAATGGGCGATACTCAATGCCGTGCCGACTGTCGGCGTCATGGCGGTTATGCCGATAACATCGGCATCTGCCACTCTTTCGGCGATCATCCGGGGATTAAGCTGCAGGGCATTGGCCTCCAGTAGATTAACTGCATAGCCAGCTTTTTCCAGAATAGCCGTGATTAGAGCCAAACCGATAGGCGGCTGGGGATAACGGGTATCCTGTGGGGGATTGATTAACGTAACTTTAAGCATGCTGCGATATTTTACTTCTTTTCCCGCGATAAGGCGCGGAGTATCAGACCCGTAAAAATGCTAAACATTCCAACAACAAGCAAAACTACTGATACTAATGTGTTACCTGTAGGCAATACCTGATATTCGGCAAATAGATTCAGAACCCTGATGCCTACGCCTATGCCAGCTACCACCAGAATGAAGCCGCCCAGTCCGAAAAAAAACAGAGGCCGCTGGTCGGAAATCATTACCAGTATCCGTGTGAAGACGCTCAAACCGTGCCTAAACGGGTGCATCGTAGAACCATCGCGGCTATAGATAACATTAACCGGAACCTGTGTGATTTTTAGGTTCTTTCTGGTTGCCTCGGCGACGGTTTCGGCGGAGACAGCCATGCCGTTTTCTGTCAGTTTCAACGCTTTGATAGCCTTACGCGAAAACGCCCGGAAACCGCATTCTGAATCGGTGAGGTTATTTTCAAAGATAGTTTTCACCGAACGGAGGATAATGCGCTGTCCGATGCGGCGATAGAAGGGTATCTTTTTCTCTTGTTTTTGCCTGGAGCCAATGACGCAATCATAATCGCCATCTAGAATAGGCTTGACAAGATTGGGGATTTCCTGCGGACTATGCTGGCTGTCGGCATCAAGGATAACGAGGACGTCGGGATTGAGTTTCTTAGCCTCGGCGAAAATGCTCTGGATAGCGGCACCATAACCCTTATTGGCTTTGTGCTGGATGACTTTAGCGCCGGCGAGTTTAGCTATCTCGATAGTATTATCGGCGCTGCCGTCGTCTACGACAATTACCTGGTCAACGTACTGGCGGGTTTTAAGCACCAGCGAGCCGATATACTTTTCTTCGTTAAAGGCGGGCATACAAGCAATGATTTTAGGCATCGCTTAATTATAGCCTCGTAAGCATTAGCGAAGCAAGATAGTGTATATGATGTTATATCAATTATCAGCGCAATTATTGGGTTGTACGGAGTAGGTATCTCCGTTGGTAGTCACAACAATAGTGCCGCAGGTACTTGTGCGATATATTTTTGCGCCGATAACTGTCAAGGCATCTATAGTCACTTGAGATGGATGATGGTATGAATTACCCAGACCAACCATAATGATGGCAATTTCCGGTTGAACAATATTCAGAAATCCCACCGATGATGAAGTATCCGAGCCGTGGTGCCCCACCTTAAGAATATCTACATCATGCAATGAACTTTGCATATCTGTTTCAGCCTGTTTATCAGCATCTCCCATGAAAAGAAAATCAGTATTGCCGTATGTTAAGTCCAAGACTACAGAATTATGGTTCGGCTCCGAGCTTAATGGCTGTTGCGGATTTAGAACTTGAAAATTGAGCGTTCCGACTTGAATTGTGTCTCCCTCTGTAACCACATGAACGGTAATATTTGCCCCGGTGATTTTGTTCATCATATCAACAAATGTGTCACTATCACTTGATTGTCCGCTATACCAGAACGTATCAACTGTATGGTCGTTAAAGACCGAAAGCAAGCCGCCGATATGGTCTGAATCATAATGAGTAGCGATTACGGCCTCAATATGTCCATCTATGTAGGGTTTTATATATTCATTAGCGCCGGTATTTTTCTTGCCGCCGTCTATCAAGACTTCGGTTTCTCCTAAATCTATCAAGATGGAATCGCCCTGACTGACATCAATAAAGTGGACTGATAGTGTATCCGCCGGTGGCTGTGTAATTATACAATCACAGGCCGAAAAAGATAGAACCAGAATTAATACAATGAAGCTCAAGAGTATTTTTTTCATGCTAAATCCTTTGACATCACACCTATTTCCCGTTAAAATTATAACTGCACGCGCGGGAGTAACTCAGTTGGTAGAGTTCCTGCCCTCCAAGCAGGCTGTCGCGGGTTCGAGTCCCGTCTCCCGCTCCAAATTCCTAGCCTGGAGCTTCAACGGTGATAGTCGTGCCTTTGCCAGGCTCCGACTGCACCTGTATCGTCCCGCCGACAAGCTGAACACGTTCCTGCATGCCAGCCAGACCCAGCTTGCCGTGCTTGGCAAGGTCACCGATTTTTCCGGCGAGGGTAAAGCCTTTACCATTATCGCGTATAGTTATTTTTGTCCTATTGTCCGTAAACTCTACTGTTATTTTAGCGCTGGTAGCACCGGAATGCCGCCAAACGTTACGCAGCGCCTCCTGGATGATACGGAACAGGGCTATCGCTACTTCTTCCGGAAGGCGATGCTCTTTGCCCAGTATCTGAACGTTGGTGGCAACCCCGGAATACTTCTTAACTTCTTCGGCCAGCCAGCGTACCGCCGGTAATAGGCCTAAACGGTCAATAGCGGCAGGGCGCAGGTCCTGGCTTAAGCGGCGGACGCCTTGCAAGATGCTGTCGGTTTGCTGCCATAGTTCTTCCAGTCGCTTTTTAGTCTCCTCCGAAAGCCCGTTGCTGCCACTGGCCAGGGCATCCAGTTGACGGGAAAGAGCCACCAGCGCCTGAATGGTATCATCATGCAATTCGTGGGAGATACGCTTCCTTTCTTCTTCCTGCGCACGAGTAGCCTGTTGAAGGTAGAAACGAAGATTTTCGTTCATCTTTTTTTGCTCGGTGATATTGCGGGCAATGTTCTGAAAGCCCACGGGTTTCCCTTTATCATAGATAATGCTGGTGGAAAGCTGAATATAGACATCGGTGCCATCCCGCCTGATAACGCGTTGTTCATAAGGCTGCTCCACCGGCTCATTATTCAGGAGTTTGCTCCGAACGCGATGAGCCAATTCGAGGCTTTCTTTGGATAAGAAGTTCCGGGCATTGCCGTTATATAATTCGTCCCAGCTGATGCCAATCATGTTAATAGCGGCTTTGTTGGCGTTAATGAAATTGCCTTCGAGGTTATGCATCCAGATGCCGTCAATGGCGTTATCGAAAAGGTTGCGATATCTTTCTTCGGAGGCTTTTAGCGCCTGCTGGACTGCTTCGAGGCGAGTGCGATTGTTCCGCCTTTTACGGAATGAGTTGAAGAGCCTGCTAAAAACCGTCTTTTTCAGGGTATATCCTCCAGAGTCACCCAGCCTTCTTTCAAAGCCCGGACGACCGCTTCAGTCCTGGAACTTACCTGAAGCTTATTGAAGATATGACCAAGATGAGCCTGAACGGTACGCAAACTCAAACAGAGTTCATCAGCAATTTGCTGGTTGCTTAAGCCGCGGGTAGCCAGTTTTAGGACTTCAATCTCCCGGTCGCTCAGCATATCGGTGGCTCTTTTAACAGATGTTTTACCCGGAGCCGGCACGAAGCGATTTAGAACCTTGCGGGCGATAGAGGGGTGGAGCACCGACTCACCGGCATAGACCTGCCTGACGGCGTCTACCAGTTCACGGCCGCGCACGCTCTTTAGTAAATAGCCGGCAGCGCCAGCTTCCAGCAGGCTGAAGACAAACTGGTCGTCATCATAAGCGGAGAGGATTAATACGGCGACGGTAGGGTATTTGGCTTTAATCTGCTTGGTGGCTTCAATGCCGTCAACACCGGGCATGGCGATGTCGATGATAGCAACATCGGGTTTTACGATACCAGCCAGCCTGATGGCTTCAGCGCCATCAGCCGCTTCGGCAACGACATCTAAATCCGGCTCCTGCACCAGTATCTGGCGAGTGCCGTCTCGAACGACGGCATGATCATCGGCGATGAGTATCCTTATTTTTGACATAAAACCTCTTATTCAGTTCTATGATACACCCTGCCTATGGCTGACTCAATAGTAGAAGTTAGGTAGTTATACTTAGTTTTTATGGAGAATAGATAGGCATCAAAACGGACGAACCAAGAGAGAAAGGTTGATAGACTTAACAATAGAGGACTAAGAATATGGAATGGCAGATACTTATAGCGATAGTGATTGCGATACCGGTGATAATATTCCCGATAACGGCGATATATTACCTGGATATCGGCAGGATATTCAGAGGGGACAAAAGCAAACGCGTAGTTCGCGATAAATAGCAGAAGTTTGCGTCAGGGGATAACGATAAAAGGGGCGATGTAATATCGCCCCTTATTTGTTAGAAAACAGATTTTTTCTACCAGGGATTCTCGCGGTTTTTTAGGGTGTGAATAAGGTCATCAATGGGAATGGCGGTCAGGGTGAGGGTCTGGGTGTTGCCGCCGGAACTTAAACGTATTGCCAGCTTAGCGATAGCTTCATTGCTGGGGGCTTCAACGATATTGATGAAGTCGTACTGGCCGAGCAGGGCATACTGGGTGAGGATTTTAGCCCCCATAAACTCGACCTCTTTGTTAATTGCCTTGAGCATTTCGGGGTCTTCTTGCAGAGCCTTTCTACCGGCGTCGGTAAGGGTTGTCAGCATCAGATAGACAGACATATCAACCTCCTTACTTTATTCGTGATGTTCTTATTAGAAAGTATTTTATCTTTTTTGTCAAACCCGATTCGTTAATCGATTTATTTTTTATCATTTAGCTTTGATTGGAATTTTTCTAAAGCTGATTCGTTTACCGATTCGTTTTTTGATTTATGGAAAGCAGCTATCAGTTGTCGGTTCTCAGTTATCAGTTTACAAGGGAGAGGTAGATACAAGCAAGAGGAAAATGTCGCGTTAATAAAAACCCTCTCATTCTCTTCTTCGGCTTCGTTTAGGACAAGCTCTTTACGAAAGGGAGATGTTTTCCTTATGCTATAATAGACCTGTCACTGAACCGAAAGATATGATATAACGGACCAGGGTTGAAAGCAGGAAGTCTTTGATACGATGCATGAAAAACATAATCATTGCAGGCCCGGGAAGAGTCGGTAAAACAACTTTAGCGAGAAAAATAAACGAAGAGCTAAATTACTTTGTCATCAGTGTCGATAAACTAATCGCCACATTTCAAGGGGCATATCCGCAATTGAATATTAAGCTTGCTTGGAATAGAAGGAAAACCACAGACAATTTAGCGCCGTTCCTTGGTCATTTTCTTGGTGCATTTTCTTCCAGTCATGGCGTTGCATATGAACTAATTCTGCGGGCGCACGCTGTAAAAGGAAATAGGTTTGTGTTGGAAGGAGGGCATTTTAATTTTGAGACGATATTACCTATTCTGAAAATGTACGGGATAGAAGAATTGAAAGACAAATTTTTACTTATAGGGTTGGTGCAAAACAAGAAAACTGCTGATGAATTTTTCAACGATTTCAGGAAATACGATACGGAAGACGATTGGACATATGGGTTTGATGATGATGAACTAAGAGAGTATGTTAGTCAAGATGCCATTCCATCCAGTCGATTTATGACTGATTATTTAGTGAAATACGGCTTTACGATTTATGATACGTCTACGGAACGGGAGAAGGTTTTTGATAAAATCATAGAAGATATTAAGTCGAAATTGGTGTAATGTAAAAAGGTTGCGGGTCAAGCCCGCAAAGATAGAGAACACCCACTAGTAAGCATTATCTACAGATAAAGTTTTTAGTATCCGACTTAAACTATGGGAATCTTAGTTCAGCGACGGTCTAATAAAGCGAAAATCCGTCACGGGAGGGGAATCATGCCCGATAATGTGGAATTATTGAAAACTAAAGAGAAAGAAGAACCTATTGCCAAATCTTTAAAGATGAAGCTGGTGGAGCTGAAGCCCGGCTATGCGAAGATAACGATGAAGCTCGTGCCGGAGCACCTGAACTTTAACGGGATGGTTTTCGGGGGAGTGGTGATGGCGATAGCGGACCAGGCTTTCGCCTACGCCTCCAACTCGCTGGTAATGCCATCTATTGCTACACAGTTCAACATCCACCTGATAGCAGGCGCCAGCGTAGGCGACGAGTTAACAGCGGAGGGGCGGGTGCTAAAGAGCGGACGGCGCATTGGGGTAACGGAGATGACGGTGACCAACCAGACGGGCAAGCTAATCGCTAAAGCGACTGGGACGACGGTAGTGACGGGGTGATGGAGTAGTTGGTAGTTAGTAATTAGTAGTTAGTGAGTGAAAAGGTGTCGGGTAAGGGTGACTGGATACCGACTTTCGTCGGTATGGGTTGGGAAAAAGGGACGACGGTAGTGACGGGGTAAAAACAGTGAAACGCGATATAGAATTAATACGGACAATGTGGACGACTTTAACGATTAAAATAACTAAAAAACAACTAGGTATGTAGCTCATATCTAGTCATTTATTATAACTTATAATATGTTTTCACAACTATCTCTTGACAACACATACTCTAAAGATTATTATTGAAATAACTTTACTTGAGAATATAAAAACGGAGACTTATGAACATTTTTAAAATGGTTTTCAAGTGGAATGTAATGGTCATTGTTAGTAAAATCCTCGGCGTAATTTTAATCATCGGTGATATTTGGTATGTTTGGCATCTTGGTTTTAACAGTACTACTTTTAGTGATTGGGCAACTACTTTATGGTTTATTGTTGTTGCTGTTATAGGTGCAATTCTTGTTTTTATATTCAAATAGTTTATAAGATAGAGATAATAACTAATAAAAAATCAATCCCAACAACATACCTACGGAACGTGTTGACACACCTATTATAAATATGTTAAGCTGGTTGCAACATGTCAATCTATCAGAACGAACTGGACAAACAGAAGTTCATCTTTATCGGGCGCACAGTGGTGCGCGGCGGGAGGTTTTGCGGTTCGTAAATAGATTAACAGGTTTAATATAGCTTTAATTATTAGTTATGGATTACCTCCCCAACGCGGGAGGTTTTTTTATGGGTAAAAATGAATAAAAGAGAGACTATACCACAGATAATCAGGAGCAACGCCGCCAAGTGGGGCAAGCAGACGGCGATGTCCATGAAAGCGTTCGGCATCTGGCGGCGGTACAGCTGGCAGGAGTACTACGACATCGTAAAATACTTCTCGCTGGGGATGATAACTTTGGGGCTAAAGCGCGGCGACGTAACCTGCATCATTGGGGATAACGAGCCGCAGTGGTTCTGGGCGGAATTCGCCGTGCAGGCGGCGGGGGGCATCGCCACCGGTATTTACGTGGACTCCGTGCCTTCCGAAGTAAAGTATACGGCCACTCACAGCGACGCTAAATTCGCCGTCGTTAACGACCAGGAGCAGACGGATAAATTCCTGGAAATCAAAGGGGATTTACCCTTACTCAAGAAAATCATTTACTGGGACGCCAAAGGGCTACGCAATTATGACGACCCCATGCTCATCAGTTTTGATGAGGTGATGGCGCTGGGTAAAGAATATGAGAAAGCGCATCCGCAACTCTTCGAAAAGAATGTAGACGCCGGCAAAGGCGACGATATCGCATTTATTTACTATACATCCGGCACGACGGGACTACCCAAAGGAGCCATGCTAACGCACCGCGCCCTGGTAACCACCGCACAGGGATTTGTCAACCGTTATCCGATGAATGAAAACGATAACCTGATTTCCAACTTCCCGGCGGCGTGGGTGGGGGACAGCTACTTCGCCACCATACCGCATTTGCTGACCGGCGCTATGCTCAACTTCCCCGAAGAGCCGGAAACCATCGCCGAGGATACGCGGGAGGTCGGGCCTAACTTTGTTATTTATGGGCCGCGACAATGGGAGGGACTGGTCAGTGAAATACAGGTTAAGATGCTGGACGCCTCGTGGCCTAAACGATTTGCCTATAAACTATTCCTGCCGGTGGGGCATAAAATCGCCGACATGAAATTCGAGGGGAAAACTCCGAACTTTTTCTGGAAATTCCTGCACTATATCGCTTACATGGCGTTGTTCCGTCCACTTAAAGACCGATTGGGCTTGAGCAAGGTGAGGTTCGCTGTGACGGGCAGTTCGGTATTAAGCCTGGATACTTTCCGACTCATTCACGCTATCGGCGTGGAGCTACGGCAATGCTACGCCAGCACCGAAGCCGGCTTGATATCATCCCACGGCAAGGGCGAAATCAAATTCGAAAGCGTAGGGCGACCAGCGCTGGGGACTTCATTACGTATTACTAAAGAAGGCGAACTGCTGGTCACCAGCGACTGCATGTTCACCGGCTATCATAAAGACGAAGAAAAGACCGCAGTAACGCTGATTGACGGGTGGTGCCATACCGGCGACGCCGTCAATCTAAACGAGCAGGGGCATATCATTTTCATGGACCGGCTGGAACACATGGGTATATTGAAGTCCGGCGGAAAATACGCGCCGCAGTATATAGAGGGTCGTTTGAGGTTCAGTCCGTATATTAAAGATGCGATGGTCATCGGCGGCAAAGATAAAGATTACGTTTCGGCTATCGTTAATATCGACTTCGCCATGGTGGGAAAATGGGCGGAGCGGCACCGCATCCCTTACACCACCTTTGTCGACCTTTCGCAAAAGCAGGAAGTGGCTAATCTGGTACAGCAGGACCTTTTACGCGTTAACGGCTATTTACCGGAACAATCCAGAGTTCAGAAGTTCGTCCTACTGCACAAAGAGTTCGACCCCGATGAGGCGGAGCTGACGCGCACCAGAAAATTGCGCCGGGAGTTCATGGAGCAGCGCTACAAAGAGCTGATAGACGCATTATACAGCGGTAAGGATAAAATAGACGTCCAGGCGCCGGTGACTTATCGGGACGGGCGCAAGGGCACGGTAACGACCGGCATTTATATCAGAGGCATCAGGAAAGAGGCATCATAGCTTATGGACCAGTTTTTACAATATATCATAACAGGCTTATCGATAGGCATGGTCTATGCCCTGATTGCGCTGGGGTTCGTGCTTATCTGGAAATCCAGCAGCGTAGCTAACCTGGCGCTGGGGCAAATAGTGCTGCTGTCATCATGGTTTGCCTATTCCATGTTAGCGCAGGCGAACCTTCCGCCGTATATCGCCTTACCCATCGTGGTAATTTTCGCGCTTTGTCTGGGGTGGGTGATAGAGCGTTTCGCGCTACGCCCTCTCATCGCCCAGCCGATACTATCACTCATCGCAGTAACGCTTGGCATCGGCTATTTTATCGAAGGCATCATTACATTTATCTGGCCGTGGAGCGTTGATGCGCTGCCCCGCCTTTTCCCCACCGACGTCGTCCACATCGGGCCAGCGGTCATTTCACAGCAATACCTCTGGGTTATCGGTATATGCCTGTTGGTGTTCGTCCTGCTAACGCTTTTCTTCCGCTACCACAAGATGGGCGTCGCCATGCGGGCAACCGCCGACGACCAGATGGCGGTGCAGGCCTGCGGTATTCCTGTAACCAGGGTATTTTCAACGTCGTGGATGCTGGCGTGCGTGGTGGCGGCTGTCGGCGGTGTTTTAATTTCAAGTATCGGCGGCATTACACACGGCCTAGTGGATACAGGATTAAAGGCTTTCTCCGTGGTGATTTTGGGCGGGCTTGATTCATTCGTTGGCGCGCTTATCGCGGGACCGATAATTGGGTTGTTGGAAACATTCGCCGGAGGCTATCTGACAGCATACACATGGGGCGGTATCAGGGACGTTGTACCTTTCATTATTATTATCATCGTCATGGTAATTAAGCCATTCGGGTTATTCGGGGAAAAACGGATAGAGAGGATATAGCATGAGTTTACCCTGCGGGACACGTAATTATAATTACGCCCAGGATATGGCGATTTTCCGCACTCGTACGCACTGGGTGCTGCTCATCGGCTTCCTGGCAGTGCTCTTCACCGTGCCGCCGCTGGTATTCAATCATTTATGGCTGAACACCGTTAATTCCATCGGCATCACTTTGATTGCCGCGTTGGGGTTAAATATTTTGGTAGGTTATTGCGGACAACTATCCATCGGCCATGCCGGCTTCATCGCCGTTGGCGCTTATACATCGGCAATTTTGACAAACCGCTTCGATATGCCTTTCCTGGTCGGGCTTATCAGCGCGGGTTTAGTGGCTGGAGTAGTGGGCATTATCTTCGGACTGCCGTCAGTGCGCGTCAAGGGCTTTTATCTGGCGATAACTACTATCGCCGCCCAGTTTATCATTATCTGGGTGATTAACCACTGGGGCCTGACGGGAGGCTTTGAAGGTATCTCTGTGCCTTACGCGTCCATCGGCGGACTGGTTTTCGATTCCGACGTGAAACAGTTCTACCTGGTGATGGTGATTGTGGCGCTGGCGGTATTTTTCGCTAAAAACCTCACCAGAACTAAAGTAGGGCGGGCTTTTATCGCCATCCGCGACAATGACCTTGCCGCCGAGGTAATGGGCATTAATGTCAACTATTATAAACTGCTCGCTTTCTTCATCGGATGTTTCTTTGCCGGTATTGCCGGAGCGCTGCTGGCGCATACGACTTACACTTTGACCGCTGAACAGTTCAGCTTCACTGATTCTATATTGTATATCGGTATGATTATCATCGGCGGTTTAGGCACGACGATAGGGCCGATACTCGGGGTGGTGTTCATAAAGATAACGCAAAAAGTGCTGCTGCCGATATACCTGGTGCCGTTCCTAGAGCGGACTTTCACCAATTTCCCGGCCGGCTTTGCCACCGGCGTGGCACCGATGGTCTTCGGCTTAATCATCGTGCTGTTCCTGATACTCGAACCGAGGGGGCTGGCACATCGCTGGAATTTATTTAAAGCCGCATATCGTTTGTGGCCATTTTCATACTAGACGAAGGAGGGCGTGGACGATGTAGTGATGTTTAAAAATAACAAGAAGCAGGTTAAAAACTTTTAAGGAGGAACAATGAAAAACAAAACACTGCTGATAATAAATACCATAGTCTGCCTAGCGCTGTTAACATTTATGGTGCCTTTCCTCAGCGGCTGCGGGCCCGCAGAGCATCCGGGGCTGACACTTAAAGTCGGCATCATGACGCCGACCACCGGCCCAGCAGCCGAGAAAGGAGTCCCACTAAGGGACGCCAACCTGGACTGCATCCAGTACATCAATGATGAACTGGGCGGCGTGAACGGCTACAAAATCGAGGCAATCAACCTTGACAGCCGATACAATGCCGACCAGGCCGTAACCAACATCAACCAGTTCATGGATGAAGGATGCCTCTTCTTCACGACATCTTCTTCCGCTGAAATGAGCTATGTTCAGGAAATAGCCAACCGACTTGGCTTCCCGGGACTGGTGGCTTATTCATCACCCAACAACTATCATCCACCGCAGCATGTCTACGGCCAGATGCCGGATTATGGGGATGACTGGACGGCTTTCACAAAATATTATCTGGAAAATATCTGGCAAGGCACCGGCAAACCCAAGATGGCGCTAATGGTGCTGAATAATTCCACCGGCGCCGGCGCCAAGAATGCCGCCAGGGCAATGGCCGACACTTTAGGCGTGGAAATTATCGCTACAGAAGAACATGCCGCTACGACTCTCTCAGAAACGGTGGCGCTTTCACGCATCATGGCACTAAACCCTGACGTCATCTATATCTCGTCTACGCCAAAACCGGCAGCGCTTATCATTAGTGAAGCAAAAGATTTGGGCATGTATCCTGATGTTACCATCGGTGTCTGCCATGCGGCGATGACCTCTAAACTCGTTGAGCTTGGCGGCGCGGATATAGTTGAAGGCGTTTATGGCGTGTTCCCGACCATTAGCTGGAACGATGATGTTCCAGGCGTGGCCAAGATGAAGGAATACGCAGCTGCACTGCATCCCAGCGACGTCAACAACGGCGACTATATTGCCGCCTGGGCGCAGAGCCTGATTATTGCCGAGATTCTAAAGAAAACGCTGGATGCCGTCGGCTACGACGTGCTTGCCAGTGGCGACGCAACAGCCTGGGCCGCGATTGAACAATACGGCTTCCAGGGTCTGGACGGTTACGACGTGGGCGGTTTACAGAGTGCGGTTAAGTATGTCTCGGGCGATAACCGCCTGGGCAAGTCACTGCGCATCAACCGGGTGACAAACGGGGTAATCACCGCCATCACCGATTGGGTGGAAGCGCCGTTAATCAGATACGAAGACTACGACTGGTTCGGGCATTAAGGAAAAGAATATAGCCTTATCCCTCTTGAAAGAGTGAGGTGGAGAGTCTGTTTGCCTGGCGTTAAAGACAACGGATTCTCCCCTTCACTCGAATAACACGGCAAATAAAAGGTCACTATGCTTAAACTAAATAACATTGAAGTTACTTACCTGAACGTTATCAGGGTGCTGCACGGCGTATCGCTGACGGTTGAGGATGGGGCGATTATTGCCCTCCTCGGGGCGAACGGGGCGGGGAAAAGCACTACCCTTAAAGCGATATCCGGTTTATTGCACATTGAAGAGGGTGAGGTCACTGACGGCAGCATCGAGTGGAACGGCGAGCGAATTGACAGGAAAAACGCCGAATATATCGGCAAACTGGGTATCATCCAAGCGCTGGAAGGGCGACACGTTTTTGAACACCTGACTACCGAGGAAAATCTGCTGTTAGGGGCACATAACCGCCGCGACCGCAGTACGGTTAAGCCTGACCTGGAAATGGTTTACAATTACTTCCCGCGCCTCAAAGAGCTGCGGCGGAATACAGCCGGATATCTTTCCGGCGGCGAGCAGCAGATGCTGGTTATCGGCCGGGCGATGATGGCTACGCCCAAGCTGATGATGCTCGATGAACCCTCGTTAGGACTGGCCCCTTTACTTGTCGAGGAAATATACGATATTATCAAGCGGTTTAATACCGAGCATAAGACATCCGTCCTGCTCGTGGAGCAGAACGTACGTATCGCCTTGAGCATCGCTAATTACGGGTACGTCATGGAGAATGGGCGCGTAGTGCTGGACGGCACCTCCGACTTCCTGAAAAATAACGAGGATGTTAAAGAATTTTACATGGGGCTTTCCACGGTAGGCACCAAGAAAAGCTACCGCGAGGTCAAGCATTATAAGAGGAGAAAGAGATGGCTGTAGGGGAGTATTACGATAAGCTGGAGACGATGCTGCCAGCGAAACGCCAGCAATACCTTGATAAAAAACTGCGGGAACAGGTCGCTTACGCCTACCAGCATTCACCGGCAGTAAAAGCCAGTTTTGATAAAGCCGGGATAAAGCCCGGGGATATAAAGACAACTAAAGACCTGGAAAAGCTGCCGATTATCCGTAAAACAGACTTACTGGAGATGCAAAAAGCCAATCTGCCTGACGGCGGGATTATCGGCATGCCTAAAGAGGACATCGAACGCATTTTTATTTCGCCAGGACCTATTTACGAAATACAGCCCTCGACCTGCAAGTGGTTCGCTAAAGCATTCTGGGCGGCGGGGTTCAGGAAAGGCGATCTCGTTATCAATACGTTTACTTACCATATGTCGCCGGCAGGGATTCTCTTTCATGAAGCCATCAGGGATTGCGGGGCGACGGTGGTTGTTGCCGGTACGGGAAATACCGACCTGCAGATACAGATAATGCGAGAGCTTAAGGTTACAGGCTTCGTGGGAACGCCGAGCTTTTTAAACACGATTATCAAACGGGCGGAGGAAATGGGGCATAACGTCAAGAAAGAACTTTACATAAAGCGAGCGTGGTTTACCGGCGAGATGCTGCCACCTTCGCTACGGAAGACATTTGAAGATGAGTATAATATTGATACTTTCCAGACTTATGCTGTGACGGAGCCTGGCGGCGCGATAGCTTACGAATGCAAAGGAAAATCCGGAATGCACTTGATGGACGAATACGTCACGGAAATAGTGGACCCGGAGACGGGGAATCAATTGGGGCCGGGAGAAGTCGGTGAAATCGTTACTACGCAGCTCCATAATCCAAATTGGGGGCTGATACGCTTCGGGACGGGTGATTTATCGTCCTTGAATACAGAGCCTTGCCCGTGCGGCCGTACAGCGTATCGTATAACAGGAATAGTGGGTAGGGCAGGGGACGCGGTGAAGGTGAGGGGGATGTTTATAGTAGCGAAGCAAGCAGAGCAGGCGATAATGAGCTTTCCACAGGTAGCAAAGTTCCAGCTGGTGGTGGGGAGGCGAGAAAATCGCGACGAGATGACGCTTAAGGCAGAGCTTAAAGACAGTAACACCGTCAGCGACAGGCTAGCAGTTGACATAAATAACAAATTCCAGGATATTTGCCGTATCAAGATAGACCAGATTGAATTCGTTAGCCCGGGGACGATTGGGGAAAAGGCGAAGGGGATTAAAGACGAGCGGAAGTGGGAGTAATATGAAAGCGATTGTATGCACAAAATACGGTCCGCCTGAGGTTCTTCAACTCAAGGAAGTAGAAAAACCGACTCCGAAGGACAATGAAGTATTGGTTAAAATCCATGCAGCAGCGGTAACAGTCTCGGACTGTATCGTTAGAAGTGGTAAGGTTAATCTCTTGCTATGGCTCCCCATGCGAATATTCGTTGGTTTCAAAAGACCACGCCAACCTATACTGGGGCTTGACTTAGCAGGAGAAATTGAAGTAACAGGCAAAGATATAAAACGATATAAGAAAGGTGACCAGATTTTTGCATTTACCGGCAAGCGTTTTGGCGCTTATGCCGAGTACACTTGTCTGCCGGAAGACGGGTTGTGTATGCCTGCAGATACTATAATGGGAATAAAACCTTCCAATATGAGCTTTGAAGAAGCCGCCGCTGTTCCTTCCAGGGGAACTCTTGCATTGTATTTTCTAAGAAAAGGTAATATCCAGAAAGGACAAAAAGTTTTAATCTATGGAGCTTCCGGAGGGGTAGGTACTTTTGCGGTACAGCTGGCCAATTACTTTGGGGCAGAAGTTACCGGGGTATGCAGTACCACAAATTTAGAGTTGGTGAAATCTCTGGGGGCTAGTAAAGTAATTGATTATACAAAAGAGGATTTTATAAAAAATGGAGATCTTTATGACTTTATCTTTGATGCTGTTGGTAAGGGAAAAAGCTCAAAACTAAAATTCTCAAAAGTATTAAGTCCAAACGGGAAATTCGTATCAGTCGATGGTACAGCAAAGATACATATTGAAGAACTGGCATTCCTCCGGACACTCATTGAGGCAGGAAAATTGAAATCGGTTATAGATAGATGTTATCCACTAGAACAGGCCGCCGAGGCGCATAGGTATGTAGAAAAAGGGCATAAAAAGGGAAACGTAGTTTTAACAGTAGAATAAAATAACAAATCCTAAAGAGATAGGGATACCAGGATTTTTAACTCGGTTTGATTCATCTACTCCATTATTGTGCTTCAAGTATAATATCCAGTATAACAAACACAACTATACCTAGAATTAGTATTATAATAAGTCCAAATCCTATTCCCTTTGCTATTTTATAGGAAGTTTTAATCGGTTTCTTATTAGGACGAAGGACCCACGCCAGGGAAATCAATGCCAGAGTTAAGAAAATGATGATAAACAATTCTACCCCTTATTTGGCGCTAAGTAGAGCGACTATATTTTTTCTTCGCCAAGGTAGGCGGCAATTACTTTAGGATTGTTTTTGATTTCTTCCGGCGTGCCCTCGGCGATTTTGCGGCCGAAATCTAAAACCACAATGCGGTCGGCGATGTCCATGACCACGCCCATATCGTGCTCCACCAGAACAATACAGCTAACGCCGTCCCGCAGCACGGGGGTATCCGGGTAGGTGACACCCTGGCCTTCAAAGATATCGATAATAAAACGGGCGATGTCTTCCTTTTCCTCCAGGTTCATGCCAGCCATCGGCTCATCCAGCAAAAGAACCTTTGGCTCCAAGGCTAAAGCGCGACCCAGCTCCACGCGCTTACGCATACCGTAAGGCAAGACGCCGACGGTCTGTTTGCGGATGGATTCGATTTCCAGGAAGTCGATAATATCTTCCACTGTTTTGCGGTGAACGATTTCCTCCTTATGCGCCCAGCCGAAATAGAGGGCGGAGGCGAGGGGATTCTGCTTCATCAGAATATGGCGGGCAGCCAGAATGTTATCCAGCGTGCTTAAGCCGGTATAGAGCTCGATATTCTGGAAGGTACGGGCGAGACCCAGCCGGGCGGCTTTATCGGGGCGGATACGCGTGATACGCTGGTCGTCAAAGGTTATTTCGCCGTGCTGGGGCTTATAGAAGCCGTTGATGCAGTTCAATAAGCAGGTCTTGCCGGCGCCATTAGGCCCGATGATGGCCAGAATCTCTTTGTCGTGAACATTCACATTAATATCGACGAGAGATTTAACGCCACCAAACGATAGAGAAAGGTGGTCAATCTTTATTCTGACTTTATTGGCAGTCTTCTTTTTAGCAGCAGCTTTTTTGGTCGTCGTCATTTCTTTTTCAGCAATTCGTCGAGGTATTTGTTAATTTTAGAGCAGGCGGCGTCTTTACATAATAATGTTTTATCTTTATTTTTACTTTTCTTTTTTAACTCTTTAGCTGCTTGTTTATTGGCTGGATGGTACTTTTGCACACCGGTGCACTTTACCGTGCCGTTACCATTTACAATGATAGTAACTTCATCATCTACATCGTCGCAGTATATCGTGGTGGCGGTTACTTCCCAGTCAACCATATAGATTTATCTTACAATTATTCCGCAGGTAATTCAAACGAGAATGCTTGATATTAAAGGGGTAAAAAGTTAAAATATGTGGGTGGTGGGGCGGCGGATGAAAGCCACGCGGGCTCGTAGCTCAGCGGAAGAGCGGACGGCTCATAACCGTTTGGTCCCAGGTTCGATCCCTGGCGAGCCCACCAAAATTAAGTAACAAGTGACAAGCATCAAGTTACAAGTGACAAGTAACAAATTTTCTCAGTTATCGCTTATGTGAGGGAGGTTTCTACCATGAAAGTCCTAGGCATCGTAGGCAGTCCGCGTAAAGACGGCAATACACAGATTATGATTGAAGAGGTGCTGGCGGCGGCAAAGGCTGCCGGCGCTGAGACAGATATTTACCTGGTTCATGACAAAAACATCCATGGATGTGACGGGTGCGGCGCCTGCGCTCAAACCGGCGGCGTCTGTAAAATCAAGGACGATATGCAGGCATTGTATCAAAAAATGGAATGGGCGGACGCTATAGCCTTCGGCAGCCCTGTATATTTTAATTATGTTACGGCTCAGGCTAAGGTAGTTATAGATAGGACCTTCTGTTACTTGTTCAGTCATAAACTGGCCGGTAAGGTAGCCGCTCCGGTTCTTTCACTACGCCGTATAGGAGCCGGACAGACCAGAGTTCAGGTGCAGGGTTGGTTCATTACGCAGGGGATGGTGGCTTTGAGGGGCGCTATAGGGTACGGACCGGGAAAAGGGGAAGTACGGAAGGGGTTTGGTGGAGGAATCGGTACTACAGCGATGGAAGAATGCCAGGCCACAGGAAAAGAAATTGTGGTCTGGCTAAAGAAACTCGGCGTAAAATAAGTCTGCAATCGTGTAATTCGAGCCTGATTTTACTAGTTATCGTTCTTTTCGTGTTATTATGTCAAATGGACTTCTCTACGAACACTACACGACATAACATATATTGTGCGCCCCAGAGTTTTTATGCTTTGAGGGTGACATAATAAATGGTAACTAAATTCGAATGATCAAATAGAGTGAGAGTGTCCTCCTACGCTAAAGCTTCGGAGGATAAACCATGTCACTTACGCTCCTCGCGATGACGTAATTATTAGAGAAACTGCCCGACCTCCCATATTTCCCCCTATTCAGAAAGGTAAACCATACAGATTTTGATTGTAGCGCGTGGGAGTTCTGAATAGACCGGTTAAGGAGATACTGGATTCCCGATTCCCGACTGAAGTACGGGACAGGCAGGTCGGGAATGACGGTTTATATGTCAGCGGAACAGTAAAAACGTACCGGCTACGGCCGCCACCATGCCTAAAGCCACTTTCCAGGTAAATACCTCGCTGCGGCGGTTGATAAAGAAAGACAGCAGGAAAAT
>Ga0184636_1000059_pt1 | contig 25151 bp, 30 predicted proteins | sample PLM3_60_b2_FD_133164 | JGI IMG/M metagenome (GOLD analysis project Ga0184636, IMG submission 133164) | Groundwater sediment microbial communities from an aquifer in East River, Colorado, USA - PLM4_90_b2 | ecosystem: Environmental > Terrestrial > Soil > Riparian zone | place: USA: East River... | reverse complement strand
CTTAGCAACTGTTGTTACAATTCTTTTATGGGTAATCAACTGGCAAGCGAGGTTGCTCAGTAAAGCATCTCTGTGTGCTTTTTTTCTACTCAGATTTTTGATCTTGTCTCCGTGACGCATGACGTTTAATTTTATTCAGCTACACCGTGTCAGGAATTGTAGCCTACTATTTAAAAAATTCAAATATCAAAATTCAAATTCCAAATAAATTTCAAAAATTAAATCACATTTTTTTTATTTATTTGGTTCTTGTAATTTGTTTCTTGGTGCTTACACCCTACAGTTCATCAGCATCCACACCCAGCTTCTGAAGATCCATTCCAAAATGTAATCCTCTTTCGGTCAGTACCTGTTCAATTTCAGCCAACGATTTCTGACCGAAGTTGCGGAATTTCATCAGATCTTCCTGCTCATACTGCACCAACTCACTCAGTGAATTGATTTTTGCAGCTTTCAGACAGTTAAAGGCACGTACGGAAAGATCGAGATCTTCCAATGGCGTCTTTAATACTTTACGTAGTTGAAGTGTTTGCTCATCTACCAGATCTTCTTTCTTTTCTTCTTTATTATCAAAAGTGATATTCTCATCAGTGATGATCATCAGGTGCTGAATCAGGATACGTGAAGCCTGTTTCACCGCTTCTTCAGGATGAATGGTCCCGTCTGTTGAAACTTCCATGATCAGCTTCTCATAGTCAGTACGCTGTTCCACACGGGTATTTTCAATCGTGTATTTTACATTCTTGATAGGCGTGTAAATAGAATCAACAGGAATGTAACCCAATGCTGCATCTTTCGGTTTGTTTTCTTCTGCAGGAACATAGCCACGGCCTTTGCCGATCGTCAGCTCAATATCCATCCTTGCAGATGAATCCAGTGTGCAGATCAGCAATTGCGGGTTCATTACCTGGAATGATTGAGTGGCTTCGCCGATCATACCGGCAGTGAACTCGGTTCTGTTCCTTACAGACAACATGATCCTTTCATGTGCCACTTCATGATCGACATTTTTTTTCAACCGAACCTGTTTCAGGTTTAAAAGAATTTCAACAACATCTTCGCTGATACCTTTTATAGTAGCAAACTCATGATCCACCCCTTCGATCTTTACGCCGGTGATTGCGTATCCTTCCAGCGAACTTAACAGAACACGGCGCAAAGCATTACCAATGGTAACGGCATAGCCGGGTTCAAGCGGACGAAACTCAAATTGTGCTTCGAAGTCAGTTGCCTTTTGCAGGATTATTTTATCTGGCTTCTGAAAATTTAAAATGGCCATATTAATTTTAGATTTACGATTTTAGAATTTAGATTTATTTGGATACCAACTTTAGTAACTCCGATTGATCTTCTGTTGCGTCGCAATCCGTTCATCTTTCAGTAACTCCGATCTTCAGCCCTTGTGCGTTAGCAAGTCTTCCGCCTAAGGCGGATAGATTTAGAGGGGACTTCTTACTTACTATACAATTCCACAATCAGCTGTTCTTTAATATTCTCAGGCACACTTTCTCTTTCCGGATAGGTAATGAAGGTTCCCTGCATTTCAGCTTCATTCCAATCCAGCCAGTTGAATTTTTGATTTTTACCCCGGATTTGGCCGGTAACAGCGGTATTCCCCTTGCTTTTTTCTTTCAGGCCAATGATATCACCGGGCTTTACAGAAAAAGAAGGAACATTTACCACTTCACCGTTTACAGTAACATGTTTGTGACTTACAAGCTGGCGGGCGGCAGGACGTGAAGGAGCTATACCAATGCGGAAAACGGTATTGTCCAAACGGGCTTCGAGCAACTTGATCAGATTTTCACCGGTTACACCTTTACGGCGTGCAGCCTCTTCAAAAGTTTTACGGAATTGCCTTTCCAAAACACCATAAGTGTATTTGGCCTTTTGCTTTTCACGAAGCTGGAGTGCATATTCACCAAGGCTTTTACGCTTGCGTGAAGCACCATGCTGACCAGGGGGGTTGCTGTTCTTGCCCAACCACTTGCCATTACCCAAAATGGGCTCACCAAAAATGCGGGAGATCTTGGTCTTAGGACCATTGTAACGTGCCATAGTTTTTATTCATTTCGATTTTTTTTGAAACGGTGCTACGATCGGTAAAAAATCGTAAAAAATTAATCGGGCACCCTTTGGTTAAATGAATCAATCTGGCGATTCAATATGTATTTTGGAATTTTGAAATTGGGAAATTTCCCAATTGAACAATTTCCCAATTCTTTATACTCTTCTCTTTTTGGGCGGACGGCAACCATTATGTGGCAACGGTGTTACATCCTTGATCATCACTACTTCAATACCACCCTGGGCTATGGCACGGATGGCGCTTTCACGACCGGCACCAGGACCTTTTACATATACATCTACTCTTTTCAGGCCGGCATCAAAGGCTTTTTTTGCAGCATCAGCGGCAGCCATTTGAGCCGCATATGGAGTGTTCTTTTTAGAACCCTTAAAACCCATTTTTCCGGCACTGCTCCAGGAAATAACCTGCCCCGTTTTATTTGTCAGGCTAACAATTAAATTATTGAAACTGGCTGTAACGTGTGCGTCGCCATAGGAATCAACCTTTACCACTCTTTTTTTAGCCGCGGCTTTTGCGCTAACCGGCTGCGCCTGCTGTTGTTGCTGTGCTTTTGCCATAATAGAAAAAATTCCAAAAATTCAGATTCCAAATCTCAACTAAAACAAACTCGAATCCGGATTTGGAATTTGGAATTTCGAATTTGGGATCTTATTTAATTATTTCTTAGGTGCCTTCTTCTTACCGGCAACTGTTTTTCGCTTACCCTTTCTTGTACGGCTATTTGTCCTTGTACGCTGACCACGGACAGGCAAACCTTTACGATGACGCATGCCGCGATAGCAGGCAATATCAAGCAAACGCTTAATACTCATCTGAACTTCAGAACGCAGTTGTCCTTCCACTTTGAACTCTTCAGTAATTGTATTACGAATGGCATTCAGGTCATCATCGTTCCAATCATTTACTTTCTTATCGCGACTGATATTGTTCTTGTCAAGAATGTAACGGGCTGTAGAGGGACCGATACCGAAGATATAGGTCAGGCCTATTTCACCTCTTTTATTTTTTGGTAAGTCAACACCGGCAATACGAGCCATAGTTTAAATTTGAATTTGAATTTTTCTTGTTTGTCATATTTGTCAACAGGGTCAACGGGTCACATGACTTTTATGCCTATTTTGACCTGCTGACTTTCTTACCCTTGTCTTTGTTTGAAGCGGGGGTTCTTTTTGTTTATAACATAGAGTTTACCCTTGCGACGAACAATCTTGCAATCAACACTGCGCTTCTTTATGGATGCTCTTACTTTCATCGTTTATTGTTTTATGAACCTGGAATTCACCATTCCTTGTTCCTTGTTCATTATTCTTTATTTGTATCTAAAAATGATCCTTCCCCTCGTCAAATCATATGGGCTCATCTCAACTCCTACTTTATCACCAGGCAAAATGCGGATGTAATTCATTCTCATCTTTCCTGATATCGTAGCCAGTATTTCGTGGCCATTTTCCAGCTTTACCCTGAACATAGCATTGGAAAGAGCCTCTACGATAGTTCCATCCTGCTTAATTAAGGGTTGTTTCGACATACGATTTTTGGGAGCGCAAAGATAAGCGGTTATGGCTGAAAAAAGAAAAAACCCGGTTTTTTTTCCGGGTATATTTCATAAGAAGCTATTGATTCTCAAAAAATCATGCTCTAGGCAGGCATCTCAAGCGGTACCTTGGTCATTTGCAGGTGCAGATTCTGCAGCTGATGAACCCCGATAGGAAAATTAAAATGGCGGCGGTCTTCCCGGTACCACATTTCTACATTTGAAAAATCGCCTTTTTTGGGAGTAACCAGCCTGAAGGCCCCCTTCATATACTTTACTCCTTCACCATCCATGTTCTCTTTTTCAAAACCCAGTTTCATCAACTGCTCTTCGCTTAAGGGAACAGGATGCATTTCTTCCGGACTATACCAGAATTCCTGGATCCCATTGTCAACAAGGGCCTTATGCTCTTCATGACTGATCTCCGCAACTATTCCTTCTCTTTCAATTCCTTCATCCAATACTTTTATTATATCTCCGGCTTTTAATTCTCCTATTTTAAGCATGGCAATTGGTTTTAATAAACCAATTTACAAAAGTTTGCAGAAAAGGAAAATGAAAATTATCAGGAACGTTTGCGGTAATTTATCACAGCCCAGCCATTTAAAACAACAGCAAAACCAAAAATGGTAAGAAGCTGATATTTGATATCTGACAAGCCGCTCCCTTTTAAAACAACCATACGCATCACTTCAATAAAATAGGATACGGGATTTGCTCTTGTGACAGCCCTTGCCCAACCAGGCATGCTGTCAATGGAAGTATATAAGCCACCCATCAGTACAAAGATCATCATAATAAAAAATGAAATAAGCATGGCTTGTTGCTGGTTATTGGCGTAAGTAGAAATCAATAAACCAAGACCCAGTACTGCCAGCAGATAAATTGCTGCAAAAAAATAAATAGTAAAAAAACTTCCCTTTGGCACAATTCCGTATACCAGCCATGCAATTGTGAACCCTATTGTAAAGACCAATAAACCCAACAACCAGAAAGGAACCAGTTTGCCTAATATAAAATGATACTTTTTAATGGGCGTTACATTGATCTGTTCGATAGTACCGATCTCTTTTTCTTTTACAATGTTTATGGCTGTGAGATTTGCTCCCACCATGGTAAGCAGCAACACAAGAATACCAGGTACCATAAAAAATTTATAATTCATGAAAGGATTGAAGCGGTTGGAAGGAATCACTTCAATATTTGTTTCGGGGCTGAATCTTGGGAATTGCATCCATTCTGTTCTGACTTCACTGTTATAATCCTGGATAATACTGCGCAGGTAAGCCCCACCCAGGCCGGCCTTAACTCCGTTAATAGCATTAATGGCGATAAAAAGTTTCGCTTCACTTTCCTTCACCAGGTCTTTTTCAAAAGAACCAGGGATTTCAAGCACAAGATCGGCTTTATCATGCTCCACCTGCTTCAATGCTGTGTTATATGAAGAAGCGTAATCAGTTAAAATAAAATAACCGGAAGCTGTGATCTTATTAATAAGTTTTCCTGAATATTCTGAATGGTCATGATCTGCAACACTGAGCCTGATATTTTTTATTTCATAATCAGCAGCCCAGGGTAAGATAAGTAACTGTATCACCGGCATCAGGAATATGATGCGCAGAATGGCCGGATCACGAAATATCTGCCGGAATTCTTTTTGCAATAAAAATTTTAATGTTCTCATATTACATCCAATTGTCGCTGTCCTTTTAAAAATTGTTTGCATGTCTTCACATAGCAAAAGAGCTTCATAGTTTAATCTTTTGATAGTGATCAGAACGTTGAAGTGCGACTTGCCTTCGCGTAGAGCTTCGGCGAAGCAAGGCGCAACAAAAGTTTAGCCGATAGCTATCGGGATACTAAAGTTGGTTACCCAATCATCAACCTTCTATTAAAAGAACTTATTATCTACAAAAAAGCTAACCGTCCTAAGTCCCCCCGCCTGAGGCGGGGACAGGGGTTCACTCTAACCGGATTTTAAAATTCTTAATGGCCAGGCTTAAAAAGAAAAGCATCATTCCTGCCAGTACCAGCGTTTCTTTCCAGATCGCAGACAAGCCCGAACCTTTTATCATCACTGATTTTACAATAGTATAAAACCATTTTGCAGGAACAATATTTGAAATAATTCTTAATGGCAACGGCATATTTTCGACCGGGAACATAAAGCCGCTCAGCATCACTGTGGGAAGGAAAAGTGCCACCAATGAAATAAACATGGCCGTTTGCTGCGATTCGACGCCGGATGAAATGAGCAGCCCGAGTGCTAAGGATACAAACGTAAACAAAATGCTTTCAAACCCAATCAACATAAGGCTCCCATTGATTGGCACACCCAGCACAAACACACTTAATAACAATATGCTTGTGATGTTGACGGCAGAAAGCATGACGTAAGGAATAGCCTTGGCAAGTACGATCTTCAGCGGCCGTATGGGCGAAGCAAGCATCACTTCCATTGTGCCCATTTCTTTTTCCTTCACGATTGTGATGGCTGTCATCATTGTACAGACAAGCAGCAAGACCATTGCCATTACACCCGGAACAAAATTGTATGCTCCCTTTAACTCAGGATTGTACAACATTTTCATTTCTGTATTGATGCTGTAAGGAAGTTTACGATCATTGGTGATCCGTTGCTGGTAATCCATGATGATGGCAGATGCATAATTGGTTAAGGTATTGGCTACGTTCGGATCGGATGCATCAGCGATCAATTGAACCTGTGCTTTATTTAAGTGTTGAAGGTCATCATTAAAATGGGGAGGAAGAACGATTGCCAGCTTGATCGTTCCTCTTTTAAAGGCTTCCTCTATTTCGTTGTATGAATAAATAGTTTGCTCCACATCAAAATACCTGCTTGCATCTATCTCAGAAATCAACGATCGGGTAGCCGCATCCCTTGACTGATCAAACACAGCGATCTTTGAATTCTTTACTTCATTCGTCAGTGCAAAACCAAAGATGATGATCTGCATAATGGGCATTCCCAGCAAAATGAACATAGTTCGCTTATCACGAAATATGTGATAAAATTCTTTTCGGACAAATGAGAGAAATTGTTTCATTCAATTATTTTGAAATTTTTGAATTGAGAAACTGAGAAATTTCGAATTCAATTTTGCATTTTTCCCGATTACTTTATATCCACTACTCGCTATTCACTATTCACTACTCACTACTCACTCCTCGTTGCTTTACGGGCCAGTTTCAAAAAAACTTCATCCATTGATCTTGCTTCATAGGTTTTTTTCAATTGAGATGGGGAATCCAATGCATCAATTCTCCCATCAACCATGATGGTCACTCTATTGCAATATTCTGCTTCATCCATATAATGCGTTGTTACAAACACCGTAATGCCGGATTCGGCCGCCTGGTAGATCATGATCCAGAATTCTCTCCTGGTAACGGGGTCAACACCGCCTGTCGGCTCATCTAAAAAAACGATCTGCGGCTCATGAAAAATAGCCACTGAAAATGCGAGCTTTTGCCTCCATCCGAGCGGCAGCGATCTTACTAATTTATCAGCTTCATTCTCCATGCGGAGCTGCCTGAGAATAAATCCTGTTTTTTCTTTGATAAACTTATCGCTCTTACCATAAATACCTGCATAGAACCGTATGTTTTCCTTTACTGTCAGGTCTTCGTACAAAGAAAATTTCTGGCTCATATAGCCAATGTTTCTTTTTATTTTTTCATTTTCTTTATACACGTCAAAACCTGCTACTGTAGCCGTTCCTGAAGTGGGTAATGAGAGACCGCAAAGCATGCGCATAGCCGTTGTTTTGCCTGCTCCATTGGCCCCGAGGAAACCAAATATTTCTCCTTTGTACACATCAAAGGAAATAGTATCGACGGCAATAAAATCTCCGAATCTCTTGGTTAACCTGCCCGCTTGTATAACTTTTTCATTTGCCATTTTAAACTTTCCGGAAGGCTGAATAGAATTCTGAACGTACAAGTATCCCGATCGTTATCGGGAGATACAATAAGGTTTGAACAGAATTTCGCCAGCCTGGTGAATAAATTAATTTTTCATCAAATACATAAAACAATCCTCGATATCGGGATCAGCTCTTCTCAGTTTTACTTCTTTGTTGGATTGTTCCAGGTATTTTTTAAGTCTTTCTTCCTCAAAATCATTTTTCATAATAATGTGATGATATTCCCCAAAAGGATAGGCATCTTCCACCTCTTCAAATTTCTTCAGATCAGTCAGCAACTGTAACATGTTTGACGCACGGGCTGCCAGCAGTGGTCTTTTGAATTCAGCAATAATTCCCTGCGGCGTATTAATAGATAAAATTTTTCCAAGCTGCATCAGCGCTACTCTGTCGCACAGCTCTGCTTCATCCATGTAAGGAGTAGAAACCAGGATAGTAATGCCCTGGTGTTTTAACCGCTTCAGCATTTCCCAGAATTCTTTTCTTGAAACTGCATCCACGCCAGTGGTTGGTTCATCCAGGAACAAAACGGATGGACGATGGATCAGGGCGCAACTCAGTGCCAGTTTTTGTTTCATACCACCTGATAACTTTCCGGCCCTCCTGTTTTTGAATGGCTCTATTTGTGAATAGATATCTTTTACCAGTTCATAATTTTCAGCAATGGTTGTATTGAAAATAGTGGCGAAAAAATGCAGATTTTCCTCAACAGTTAAATCGGGGTATAAGGAAAATCTTCCCGGCATATACCCTACCCGGTTCCGTATATCCTTATAATTCTTCACTATATCAAATCCATCCACCGTTGCGTTTCCACCATCAGGCAATAAAAGAGTAGTTAATATCCTGAACAAAGAAGTTTTTCCTGCACCATCGGGACCAATGATACCGAAAATCTCTCCATGTTCTGCGTCAAAACTTATGCCTTGCAGGGCTTTTACCGTATCCTTCTTTTTACCATAAAGCTTGACAATATTATTTACTACAACCGGTTTCATTCGTTAAATAAATTTTACTTCACCATACATCCCGATTTTCAAATAGCCGTCATTTTTTACTTTTATTTTGATCGCATAAACCAGGTTGGCCCGCTCATCTTTTGTCTGTATTGTTTTTGGAGTGAACTCTGCCTTGTCCGAGATCCGGGTAATTGTTCCGGGTAACTGCCTGTAATGATTCGCCCCGCTATCAATTAACACTGTTACCTGCTGACCTAATTTTATTTGCGGTAATTGCGCACCGGTTATGTATGCCCTCAATGTCATGGTTGACAAATCAGCAATTTTGTAGAGTGCTTTACCAGTGGAAGTTACTTCTCCTGCTTCTGCATACTTGGTGAGAACCGTTCCGGTAATGGGATTGATAATATTTGTTTTTTGCAATTGCTCATTCAGCTGTGCTACCCGTTTCTGCAAGGGTTTTCCTTCGCTTAAAACACTTCGGTTTTGTGTAGCTATATTCGTCTTCTGGACATCGATCTGCTGGTTTGTAACGTTCATTTGTTTTTTTGCCGATTCAATTTGATAATTGATATCATCCAGTTGCTTTTTTGTGGCAGCATCTTCCTTTAAAAGATTTTCAATTCTTGTTCGTTCATGCAAAAGATTATTAAACTGTGTTTGCTGTACGGCTAATTGATCCTGCAGTAACTTAACCTGTGGAGCAGGATCTATTGTTTTTTCACCCAGGGCCCGGATGCTGGCCTGCACCTGTTCTTTTTGCAGCGCAAGATTTTCCGGATCTATCGCTCCGATCACTGAATCTTTGGCCAGGGTTTGACCTTCCTCAAGTTTGAAAGAAAGAATTTGTCCCGTTGCTTCTGCAGATACCACCACTTCATCTGCTTCAAAAGTTCCTGAGGCATCAAAATTATTTTCATTGTTGTTACAGGATGCTAAACTGACTATTAAAATAATTGCAGCTGATTGGAATTTCATTTTCATACTATTTTTTTTTATTCCTTCCACCTGAGGCGGAGAAATTAGTGGTGGCCTTATTGTTTGCCTAATGTTGTCTGGTAATTTATTTGTGCCTGTAGCAATTGTATCTCGTGAGCGATCAATAACTGTCTTGCCTGGGCTTCCGCATTCACTTCCCGCAGATAGTCATTGGCAGTGATCACCCCATTTTCCAGCTGCGCCCTTGCCGCTTCTTTTACCTGTACACGCAGATCAATTATTCCTTTGTCTGTTTCAATCAGCTGGTTTAATTTATCAATTTCAGATTGCTGCTGTTTTAATTGAGTGCTTGTGTTCAACAGGAAGGTTTCCTTCTGTATGTCCGTAATTTTCTGGTTTACCTCATTCAATTTCTTTTCTTTTTTCATAGTGTATAAACCACCCAGGGGCCAGGTAACTCTGATCCCGCCGATATAAAACCAGGAAAATTCGTTTTTCAGCAAATTCAACCCCGGTCTGCCATAACCGCCCTGCGCAAATAAACCGGCCCTGGGTGAATTCTTTGCCGTTACCAATTTATTTTGTTGCAGTATTAGTTTTGACTGGTTACTGTATAATTTTAGTTCAGGACGTGAAATAGCTGCGTTCGCAGAAACATTTACCACAGGTTTTTCCAAAACAGTTTTTTCATCCAGGGGTTGATTTAGAAACAAGCTGAGAGTTTCTATCAATCCTTTTCTTGAAGCTTTTAATTCAATAATTCTCTGATCGGTTTGCAACCATTGAGCTTTCAACACATTCAGATTTGATTTTAATGCCACACCATTTTTTACCTGTGCTTCCACCTGTTTAATGCCAACCGCTACATCCTGCTTCACCAGATCAGTTTGCTTTACCTGCTCGTCAAGAAATAAAATCCCAAGATAAATCTGGTTAATGCGGTCTTTTAATTTATAAAGCTCGACTTCAACTTTCTGCGCTTCTACTTCTGCATTCAGCTGAGCGGTTGTTTTTTGTTGCCGGATAACCCCACCGTCATAAATTACCTGGCTCACGTCAGCTAAAACCTTGTATTGATCTTTGCCAGGCGACTGAAAATTAATACCGGGTAAAAAATTATCGATACCTGTAACATCAGATTGATAAGTTGCCTGCCCGTTTAGTGTTACCTGCGGCAGGTACCCCGTTTGCAGGTTTTTAATTGTAATATCTTCCGTTTGCTTTACCAGGTCCTTTTGTTTTATAATGGGGTAATTTTTTTGCGCCAGGCTGTAAGCCTCATCCAGCGTAAGATGAGTGGGTTGCTGAGCCGGCAAACCGAACCAGGCTGGTAACAAAAAAAACAAAATACTGCGTTTAAAGAAAAACATGGGCATCATTTTTTAATCGCTTCAATAATAAATTTGGGGATCTCCTTTTTCCTTTGTTCCATAAAATCGAGAAATTGCGCCTCGGTCAAACCAAGGTTTTTTTGCATCATCGGTTTGGCGACAAAAGGAAAAATGCACATGGATAAAAGATTCATCAGCAGGTGCAGGGGATGAATACGTTTGATCGTTCCTTTCTTTATTTCTTTTTCTACCTGTTCCAAAAACTTTTTTGGCCGCGGCAGGTTGTTTGGTCCCCAAAATTTTTTCATGAACCGTTCAGGATCCAGGTTGATCTCGTTCAATACAAACCAGGGCAGGTAGGGATTTTCGATCATTTCGGAAATATAGACATCGGCAAATTTTTCCAGCTTTTCATACAAGGAAAGTTCGGCTTCAAAGATGCTGTTGATCTGGGGAAAGAACCGTCCGGCTTCCTGCAAAAAGATCATTTCAAATAATTTCTCTTTATTTCTGAAGTAATAGTGAAGCATCGCTTTTTTAATATCGGCCTTATCAGCAATATCCTGCATACGTGCACCTGCCAGGCCGTTTGTTGTAAATACCTTACGGGCCGCTGCCAGTATTTTTTCTTCTGTTGTTTCGTCCTTTTTAAATTTAACCATATAGTTTAACCAAATGGTTAACAAAGATAGGAAGCCCCATTATTTTTCAAAATAATTTTTCGGTGAACGGTGGTTTTTGGAATGTCAAATAAGACATGGCAATTACAAGAGTGGAAATCATTTTCATCTTTCAAAATTGCTGTGAATAAATGAAAGTAGTAAAGACAAGAGTAAGGACAGTACAGAAATACTTCATATAACAATGAATTTTAAAACCAGGCCTTATATAGATTTATAAAGCCTGATTCAGACAGAGAACCAGGTCAATTGTGGAACAAGGATTAATTGTATAACTTTCTTTCATCTATTCCGCCCAGCTCATCACATAATCCCGGTTCTCTATGTCCAACGCTTCCCTGGTCAGCATCAACGGATGAAAGGTATCCACCATTACCGCCAGTTCTTTTGTTTCTTTTGCGCCAATACTTTTTTGTACTGCGCCGGGATGCGGCCCATGCGGAATTCCTGCGGGGTGCAGGGTGATCATTCCTCTTGTGACATTTTTACGGCTCATAAAATCACCATCAACATAGTAGATCACTTCATCGCTGTCAATATTACTATGATTATAAGGTGCCGGGATCGCCTGCGGATGATAATCGAATAAACGGGGACAAAAAGAACAGACAACAAAATTGTTTGCTTCGAATGTTTGATGAACAGGTGGTGGCTGATGCACACGACCTGTAATAGGCTCGAAATCATGAATGGAAAATGCAAACGGGTAACAATAACCATCCCAGCCAACAATATCAAAAGGATGAGTGCCGTAATGCAGTCCATACAATACGCCTCTTTTTTTGGCCCTGATCAGGAAATCTCCTTTTACATCATAGCTGGGTAAATTCTGTGGCGGGCGAATATCTCTTTCACAATAGGGTGAATGCTCCAGCAACTGTCCGTATTTACTAAGGTACTTCTTTGGAAACCGTATCGGGCTGAATGATTCCACAATAAATAACCTGTTATTAGCATCAGCAAATTCAATTTGATAGATGGTCCCTCTTGGAATAACGAGATAATCACCATAATCAAAAGGCAGTTCTCCATACATGGTTCTCAGCATGCCTTTTCCTTCATGCACAAAGATCATTTCATCAGCGTCGGTATTTTTGTAAAAATAATCGTTCATGCTGTTCTGCGGTGCAGCCAGTACGAGATGGCAATCATTATTAACAAGCACGGCCTTCCTGCTTTCTAAAAAATCCTTTGCAGGCTGAACTTTAAATCCTTCAAAGCTTCGGTGCTTCAGCATTTTTTCTTCTGCTATGGAAGGAGCCACAGTTATTTGTGGTTCCGTTTTTATGATCTGTGTGGGCGGATAATAATGATAGAGCAAAGAATAATCATTTGAAAATCCCCCGGTAGAAAATAATTGTTCTGAATAGAGAGTGCCATCCGTTTTCCTGAACTGCGTATGGCGTTTATGAGGAATATTCCCGAGTTGATGATAGTAAGGCATACATGAAGAATTTAGAATGATGAATGAAAGAATAGAGAATAATGAGGTCTTCTATGATTCTTTATCCAATTCTAAAGATTGAAGGAGAAAAACGTACTTCCATTTTCTTTTATCAATCCAGTATGTGAAGTTCCTGTGGAAAGGCATAACCAAATCTACAAATAAAATAGCTAGTAGTTCAAGCCGGGTAATCAATCCTGAATGCCGGTTTATTTTTTTCGTAACTTACCGCTGATCTCATATTATCAACCACAAACCATGTCTATGGGAGAATTTATTCACCGCCGGGACTGGCTGAAACAAAGCGCCCTCGCTGCCGTTGGCTTAGGCATCTCCTTACGTTCACTGGCAGGAGAAGATTACCTGCCGCGGAATTTCGGAAGTGAAAAAGGCCTTATAAACCTGGGCGCCAACGAAAATCCTTATGGTATATCGCCGAAGGCAAGGCAGGCGATTATAGATATGCTGGGTGAATCGAACCGATATCAATTTAACGTTTCTTCACTTCAATCTCTTAAAAATGACCTGGCCGCCTATTATGGACTTTCACCCGAGCAGATTTTGATCACGGCTGGTTCAGGTGAAGGCCTGGTCCTGCTGGCCCGCTATTTTTCGAAAGGCAATATAATAGCTGCTAACCCGACATTTAATATACTTCAGAATGCTGCAAAAAGAATAAGCACCCCGGTAATTGAAATTCCATTGACCAGTGGAAAAGTGAATGATCTGTCCGGTATGCTGGCTGCTATCAATTCAAACACTTCATTAGTCTATATAGTCAATCCCAATAATCCGACCGGTACGATTGTGAAACCTTCAGCCCTTAAAAGTTTTTGCGAAGAAGCCTGTAAAAAAACGTTTGTATTGATTGATGAAGCCTATATAGATTTCGTGGATGCCCCGGATAATGAATCGATGATTGGCTTAATTGAAAAAAATCCGAACCTGATAGTTATGAGAACTTTCTCAAAGATCCATGGCATGGCCGGTTTAAGGATCGGGTTTATCGCAGGTCAGCCAGGATTAATAAGTAAACTCGAAGAAAATTATTTCAGCAATTCCAGGTATTGTGTAAGTAATCTCACCATGGCGGCGGCCCTGGCAAGTCTGAAAGATGAAGGGCATAGAAAAACATGCAAGGAAAAAAATGACGCAGCAAGGGCTTATACAATTAACTCATTGCAGGAATTAAAACTCAAGGTTACCCCTTCTTATACAAATTTCATTTTCTTTGACCTCGGAACCTATAAAGGTGATTTTGGAAAAGATATGCTGGAAAAAAATATCCTGCTGCGATCAAACAGTGATTCCGATGGCAAATGGTGCCGTGTAAGCGTTGGAACGATGGATGAAATGAAAATCTTCGTGAACACAATGAAAAAAACATTTTCAATGTAAGAACGGCAGTGAATTATTACCGGGAAACTTTTTATCAGCAGGGCTCAACGGAATCAAATCTTCATGCAATTAGCCACAGTTGGTTTACTGATCATCCAAAAGAAGAAATTATTACTTGCCTACAGCAGGAATAAGCAATGTTTTTACCTGCCGGGAGGAAAAATAGATGCCGGGGAATCGCCGGCACAGGCTTTATGCAGGGAAATTGCTGAAGAAATGAATGTGGTCATTGACGAGAATGAGTTAAAATATTACACGCATATTACAGCCCCGGCCTATGGAGAAGAAAATGGAACAATGATGGAACAGGATTGTTTTGTTCTTCATCGCAACATAACACCTGAAGCTTCTTCGGAAATTGGTGAGTTGAAATATTTTTCACTTACTGATTATCTTTCAGAAACCAAACTTGCACCAGGAGCCCTGATGGTCTTGCAAAGATTAAAAGCAGAAGGTTATATCGATTAAAATGATCCGCATCGGTCTCATATCAGATACGCATGGTTATTTAGATGAAAACGTTTTTAAGCATTTTGAAAACTGCGATGAGATCTGGCATGCCGGTGATTTTGGAAGTATGGAAGTCGCCCACCGTCTGGCCGCTTTCAGCGGCCTGACGGTTAAAGGAGTTTACGGAAATATTGATGACCAGGAAATCCGGAATGAATTTCCGGAGCAGTTAGTTTTTATGTGTGAAGACGTTAAAGTAATGATCAGGCATATCGGTGGTTATCCTCCAAAATATAATCCTGCGACAAAAAAAGAATTGCTCATTCATAAACCTCAGCTATTCGTCAGTGGCCATTCACATATTTTAAAAATAATGTACGATGATAAATTACACTGCCTGCACATGAACCCCGGCGCAGCAGGCAAACAAGGCTGGCAAACGGTCAGAACCATTATTCGTTTTGCCATTAATGGTGAGGATATAAAAAATTGTGAGGTGATCGAATTGGGTAAATAAGGTAGTGTCTCAACTTCGTAATTAATTTCCAACTATAGGACTATTGTCGTTCTGAGCGAAGCGAAGAATCTCAGGGTATTGAGTTGCCTGAAATTTGCAGAATCTGAGATGCCTCGTCCCTTCGACAAGCTCAGGACCGGCATGACAAGGCTCCGTGAATTTGAATAGTGCCAAACTGATACACTACCGTAAATAAGATGGTTTTCCCGGTAGCTTAAAATAAACTAACTTCTCTGAAATTTTTTAATATGCCTGTCGATCGCCGTTCCTGGCTGAAGCAAAGCAGTCTTGCATTGGCCGGTTTGGGATTAAGTCCCCTGCTATCAGCTGCGGAAAAAAGAGATTTTTTCTCACCTGCAAATCCTATCTGGCTTAATAGTAACGAAAATGCCTATGGACCCTCACCCCTGTCCCGGAAAGCGATCATGGAAGCTTACAAAAATTCCAACCGCTACCCGGATGATTATATTCCCCCGCTCAGAAAAAAAATTGCAGAACATTGGAATGTTGGTCCTGAAAATATTTTATTAGGAGCCGGCTCTTCAGAAATTATCGGTTTGGCCTGCCAGCATGTGTCAAAAATAAAAGGCCATATTATTACAGCAGAACCTTCTTACCGCGTTTGGAATAACCAGGCAACATCATTCGGGCTCTCCTTTAAACGAATTCCGGTAGATGATCAAAGAAAACCCGATCTGCAAAAAATGGTCAGCAGTATTGATAAAGAAACCAGCATGATCTATTTCTGCAATCCTAATAATCCTACGGGTAGTTTTGCTGAAATTGAAGAATTAAAAAATCATTCATCCTCTGCAGCGGAAAAAACCTTTGTATTTATTGACGAAGCGTATACCGAATACGCTGAGCTGCCTTCTTTAGCAACCCTGGCAATTAAAAACCAGCATATCGTCGTGGCCAAAACCTTTTCAAAGGTCTACGGTCTTGCAGGAGCAAGAGTGGGCTATGCTATTGCGCATCCTGAAACAATCAAATTACTAAGCAGCTATCAACCCTGGCCTGATGCCGGTGTAAGTGTTGTATCAGCCGCAGCAGCCATGGCCGCCCTGGATGATAAAGATTTTGTAAAAGATTGCAGGGAAAAAGCAAGAGCAGCGAGAGAAATGTGCTATGACTGTTTTAAAAAACTTTCCTTAAACTATATTCCTTCATCTACTAATTTTATTTTGTTCAATATTGATAAAATAAAAGGAGATTTTACAGGATTGATGCAGGCTAAAAATATTTATGTGCAATTCCGTGAGCACTTCGGCGGTAAATGGTGCAGGGTAAGTATGGGAACCATTGAAGAAATGCAGCAATTCTGTAATGCTTTAAAAGAAATTGCGGGTTGATTTCAGCGATCTGTCCTCATTCAACAAATTCATTTTGTGAAGTATTTTTGAGAATGCCTGCGAACTCTTTTGCAAACTGTTTTCCATAAAACCCGTTTTTGTCAAGCGTGGGATCAAAAATGGTTACGTCCATTCCGGAGAAATGATCTGATTGAATCAATGGTATTAATGTTTGCTTTAATTCTTCATAACTCAACCCATCTTCCTGGGGTGAATCAACACAAGGCATAATCTCATTATTTAATACATCCACATCAAGATGGATCCAGAAACCATCCAGCTTTTCAGATGCGATCATGTCAAGAAATTCTTTTACGATAAAAGAAATTCCTTTTGAACGCAGGGAAGGCAGATCATAATAAGAAATATCGCTTTGAACAATTGCATCTACATACCACTCCGTGGAAAGTTCCCTGTTGCCGAAACAAACAACATTCTTCTCCCCGATGTATGGTTTTCGATTTTCTATATTGGTAAGCTTAGTATGACCATGGCCCGTTACAATAGCGAGGTCCATTCCTGCTGCACCGGAAGTACCCGATTGTTCAGGCAATACATAGTCTGTATGGCCATCTATAAAAAATAGTCCGTAATTACCGTTTCGCTTCAGCGACAATGAAGCGCCAAGGAGGATGGAACAATCACCACCGATTACAAGAGGATGATCTTTTCTTTGAACGGGTCCATCAATTGCATTGGCCAGTTTGAGGCTATACTCAATTATTTTCCCGGCATTTCTAACCTTACTTTCCGGGTCAACATCCATTGAATAGGAAGGAGCCTCTACTCTTATCTTGTCATTGATACCGGTTGTAAAAGCAAAACCTGCCTTTTCCATCGCTGATGGAAAAAATTTTACACCCGGTTCAACACCAGGAGAGGGCTCCTTTAATCCAAGATTCGAAGGCGCTTCAATTAAAACGCATTTTATCATCCTGTTTATTAAGCATGCTCATGAGCCATTGCTTCCATCGCCTTTTTCATTTCAGCTTCTGAAACATCTTTCACATGAGTGGAAACGATCCAGAGATAACCAAAGGGGTCCTCAATACGGCCGCTTCTGTCTCCATAAAACTGGTCTTCGGCGGGCTTAACGAGCTTAGCCTTGTTATCAACCGCTTTCCGGAGAGTTCCATCGACATCCGGCACGTAAACACAAAGGTTCACTGAATTGCCATTAAGCGTTTTTGGACTTTTGTTATACTCAGGATTTTCTTCTGCAATCATTATAATGCAATCGCCGATAACGAGTTCAGCGTGAGCCACCGTTTTATCGGGATTATCAAACCTCATTTTTTCTTTGGCATTAAAAACATTTTTATACCATTTGATGGCAGCATCTGCGCCTTTAAATGCAAGCGCAGGAATTACGGCATTGTAGCCTTCGGGGATATAAGAATACTTATTCATGATTAAGAGATTTTCTGATATTTAGTTCCAATGTAATCAATAAAATCAGGATCAATTCCCTGTTCGCGTATTTTCATCTGCATCTGTGCACGGTGATGAATGGAATGATAATTCAGTTGCAAAGCAATATCTGCCAGTCTTGTCTTCCATTTGCCTCCATCATAACCCGTAAATTCAACTTCCCTAAAAATTTCTTCTTCCGTTTTGTTTTGCAAAAAATTAATCCAGGTTGTAAGACTTTCATTCCATTTTTCTTCCAGTTGCTCAAAAGAATAAACCGGATTCCACCAGCTCATTTGCGGTGCTTGGAAATCCCGCAATATTCTTGCCATCCATTTGTTTTGTGAATTAATAATGTGACTGAAAAATTTTACACAATCATTTTTTTCGGGCAACCCATTTATTTTTTTCAGCATGTTTTTGTTAGCGTAGTCATTGAAAAGAAAAGTATCGATAATATATTCACGCATCAGCATGGTAAAAAAAGTTATAAACATTAAGGATTTTAGTTTTGAATGGGAGGCATCCCGGTCATCTGTACCTGTACACATTTCCACACTCCTTTCTCTTTTATATAGGTATCTGTGTACCTCGTTTCACCAACCACCCAATTGCCATCTTTCAATGTTTTGTCCCTCGTTTTTGCAACAATCAGGGCCAGGTTGCCAATAACCCTTATTTGCTCTTCTACTAAATTAAACTCAGGCATGACTGTTTTATCATAACCATGCGCCCATCCGTTCATATATTCATTCCGGTTTGCAAGTCTCCCATCTTTCCCGATAAATAGAAAGTATAAGGGGTGAATGATCTTATTATGTTCAATGGTGTCATTGTTAAGAAAATTCTTAATGAACTGGTGATTTATAGCAGTAAGAGTTTCTTCATCAGTAGTTGAACCCTGTTTACTGCCCTGGGCAACAGACATCCCGGTTATTCCTGATATCAATACAAATAATATGATCTGTTTCATAACGAAAAAATAATTTTTAAATGCAGGCAATATTGCCATTGGAGCAAAGGTATTGGAGAGTGAAAAAAACGATCTTAGAAATCTTGCTTTTATATCATCTGTTGGCGGTGAGCGGAAGGATTTACCCTGAAGCGCTGCCTGTATACTGTGGCAAAATGCTCCAGGCTATTGAAACCACAGGCAAAAGCGATGTAAGTGATGGATTGACCGGTAGTAGTCAGCAGAACTTTTGCATGGTTCAACCTTATTTCTGTAAGATATTGGTGCGGAGAAACATTCATAATGCTTTTAAAAATGCGGCTGAAGTGAAAAGGACTTACCAGGCAATGTTGTGCCAGTTGTTGAAGCAGGATGTTTTGATTGAAGTTCTCAAAAATATAGCTCTTTGCTTTTTCAACGGTGCCAAGATGAAATTGCTTTAATGAATTGGCAATGGAAGGAAGGGGTTTTGAATTGGTGAGCACGGTGATTACTTTTTCCAAAAGTTCCATCACCATCTCATCTATTTGCAGTGTCCCTGCTGTTTTCTTTGCAATTTTTTTCCAGATGCTGTTATGCAGGTAATCCAGTTCAGGATTTGATTGCAGTAATAAAGAATGAATATCGTTATTCTTCAAAAACCAGGCTGCATCTTTATATTGTTCCTGGATCTTTTTAAAGAAATCAGGAGTAAATTCAAACACCGTTGTAATATCAGGTTGTCCATCAATATGACCGGTAATATGCTCATAGCCCGGCTTGGAGATCAGGACCCTGCCTACGTGCACTTCATCCTTTCTCCGGAAGGTCTGGTATTCAAAAAAACCTTCCCTGATAAAACTAATGCACAGACTGCGGTTTTGCTCCGGCTCCGATATGGAGCAGATATCGCAGTGACATTTAAAATCACTGATTGAATAAAAATCGGATTGGTGCAATATGTGAATATCAGCGATCATCATTCTTTCAAAGTTACAAAGAGTTCCGAAAAATTCCGAATCCGGGCTTTGCCTGTGATCCGTATAAAAAATTACTCTCTTTCGATCGGAATGGATGAATCTTGTCGCAAAAAAAAATGATTTTACTTACCTGGTTTAAATTTGTATTACATTCCTGTAACAGGATCGTTAAACCCCGGAAAGGATCAATAAAAAGCAAGATTTTAAAGACGCTCTTTCTGCAATTCAATTTACTTGCAGCAGGAAACAAAACTATCTATGACACAGAAATGGAAAATCATACTGGCATTTGCCGCCATTTATATTATCTGGGGTTCCACCTATCTTGCAATCGTTTTTGCGATCCGGGATATACCCCCCTTACTTATGTCAGGCCTGCGCTTCTCTTTAGCAGGCATCATATTATATAGCTGGTGTGTATTAATTAAAAAAGAAAAACAACCAGATCTTTCTTCCTTAGGCAAAAATGCTTTGTGCGGAATTCTTATGTTGTTTGGGGGCACCGGGGCTGTTGCATGGACTGAACAATATATTTCCAGCGGGCTTGCAGCCATTATTGTTACCTCTGTCCCTTTCTGGTTTATTTTGCTGGATAAAAAACAATGGTCGTTTTATTTTTCAAATAAAATAATTTTGCTTGGCTTGCTGATAGGATTTGGCGGCGTCATATTACTCATTTCATTTGGAAAATCTTCACAGCTTATTTCTTCAACACATAATCAACAACTTGCCGGTATGCTGGTGTTGATAGGAGGCGGAATATCATGGACACTTGGTTCTTTATATTCAAAATACAAACCTGCCGATACATCTGTTACAATGAATACAACCATTCAACTAATAATGGCTGGCCTCTTTAGTGTCATGGTAAGTATGATTACAGGTGAATCAAAAGGTTTTTCTTTTTCACAAATTCATGCGAGCTCCTTACTGGCCCTGCTTTATCTGGTGGTGCCCGGCTCACTGATAACTTATCTCAGTTATGTGTGGCTTTTGCAGGTAAGACCCGCGGCCCAGATTAGCTCGTATGTGTATGTAAACCCAGTGGTGGCAATACTACTTGGTGCTGTTATCGGCAGAGAAACTATTACCGCCATACATGTTCTTTCACTCACCATTATTTTATGCGGAGTGCTGTTGATTAATTTACCGGGGTACAAAATATCAAAAACAAAACAATTATCTGTAAACTGAATTTTTTATGAAAAACATTGCTCCTGGTATTTTTCGCAAACGTTTACTCATTGAAGGATATTATACTGTTGAGGTTACTGAAAAAACAATAAAAAATTTCTTTTCGCATATCACGGCAGAGTTGTCTCTAAGAACCTATGGCGAACCAATTGTTCATGCGACCAGTGGCATTGGTAAAGAATTGAACCAGGGTTATGATGCATTTGTGCCGTTAATCGATTCCGGAATTTACATCGGCGTATGGGTAAATGAAAAATTTTTATCGCTGATTATTTATACTTGTAAAGATTTTGATGAAAAAATTGCATTAAAGAAAACAAAAACCTTTTTCGGAATTAACCGATCTGAACATAAACAATTTTAATATGATCACAAGAATATGGCATGGCAGGACAAAAACTACAGATGCTGAACTGTATCGCCAATTTGTAATTAAAACAGGTATCAAAGATTATACTTCAACAAGGGGCAACCTGGGTGTACAGATCTGGCAGCGGCGTGAAGGCGATATTACCCATATCTGGACAGTATCCTGGTGGGATAATTCAGAAAGTATCAAAGCTTTTGCGGGAGATGAAATTGAAAAAGCGAAGTACTACGATGACGACAAAAAATATTTGCTGGAATTTGAACCAACTGTACTGCACTGTGAGACATTTAATTTCAAGTCACCTTTTAATGATTGTATATGATTGCAAGAATATGGCGGGGCTACACTTCACCTGAAAACGCCCTTGCCTATGAAAAATTTCTGAAAACAGAATTTATGCCGGCTGTTGAAAAGAAAAAAATTCCCGGCTACCGGAAATTTCAGTTATTGCGAAAACAGGAAGACGATGAAGTAGCCTTTATCACGATCATGTGGTTTGATAGTCTTGAGCAAATAAAGGCTTTTGCCGGGGAGGACTATGAAAAAGCAGTGGTGCATCCAACAGCGCAAGCTCTTTTAAAACGATATGACGCGCGTTCTCAGCATTTTGAACTGAGGCATGAATTAAACTATGACTAGTATGATCAATACCAGTGACTGCCTGCAGTTATTTGCCTGAACGGCCATGGAATAGAGATCAGGATCAGCAAAAGAGCCAACAGGTAAAATACTAACGTGCGGCGATGCTTTGCCTTATCACTGATCGCTTTTTTGCCCTGGGCCTTGCCGATATGAAGCAGGATGATCGCGATCAGCATCATCGTTGTATGTTCGATGGCAAAGAACCTTGCATAGGAATCTTTCATGACTGCGCTCATGCCCATTGTCTTAATGAAATAATAGCCGTGATTCCCAAAATACCAAAGAGCAAGACCAACCAGGAACATCAGGTCGGCAAATATTGTCAGTATGGAGCCGGTTCTTGCATCGGTGCGGATGAACGGCCGGTTACCGGCCACGAGACTATTGAAAATAGCTACAAGAAGTAATAGTAAAACGATCCATCTCCCGATACTGTGAAGATGTAAAAGAAAACTATAGGTATCGTTGCTCATAAAATTGGTTTAGGGAGGCCAAAAATAGTGAATAGTGAATAGATAAAAGATAAAAGTTGAGAGATGATAGTTGATAACGGAATCCTTATTGGTTTTTTATTTTTAGCTATTAGTTGGGCCACGTTTGTGCAATTTGCATTCAGCGCCCCGATTTAATCATTACCAAAATTCATCAATCAACCCAATCAGCAATAAACACATTCGTATCACGGGTGCCGCCATTGTTACGATTACTGCAAAAAACAATTTTTTTCCCATTGGGAGAGAACATGGAAAATGCATCAAATGTATTGCTGTGGGTGATCTGTGAAAGGCCGCTGCCGTCTTCATTGATCATATAAAGATCGAAAGGAAAACCCCGTTTGTATTTATAATTGGAAGCAAAAATGATCCGCTTACTATCCGGAAAAAATGCCGGGGCCCAGTTGGCCTGTCCGAAATTTGTTGACTGGCGTACATGACTGCCATCGGCATTTGCGACAAACACCTCCATGCTTGTAGGTGCCACTAAATTTTCTGCAAGCAGGTCTTTGTATTCTTTGATATCCGCTTCGGTTTTGGGACGGCTGGCTCTCCAGATAATTTTTTTTCCATCGGGGCTGAACCAGGCGCCGCCATCATAACCGAGAGTATTGGTCATTCTTTTTTCTTTCCCGGTTTTCAGATCCATGATGTACAGATCAATATCGCCATCCTTGTCGCTGGTATAGATCATTTTCTTCCCGTCAGGAGAAAGAGTGCCTTCTGCATCATATCCTTTTGAATGAGTCAACCGCTTTACAATTTTTCCATTGAGATCGGCCATAAAAATATCATAGCTGTCATAGAGGGGCCAGATGTATTTATTTCCATACTTACTTCTGTCCGGCACGGGGGGGCAGGTATCAGCGCTCAAATGCGTGGAGGCATAAATAATATGTTTGCCATCCTTTGTAAAAAAAGCGCAGGTTGTTCTTCCCTTGCCGGTGCTGATCATTTTATATTCAAACTTATCGCCTGGTTTTTGAGGAACCTTGCCAATAAAGATCTGGTCGCATTTCAAACCTTCTTTGGAATTGGTGCGCTGGAAAACAATATACTTACTGTCATAACTCCAGTAGGCTTCTGCATTATCACCGCCGAATGTTAACTGCTGCACATTTTTAAAATGCTTTTCATCGGGATAGAGGATGCTGTCAGTCGAGAGTCGGGAGTTGGGAGTCGGGAGTCGGGAGTCAGGGGCCGGGAGTGATATATACAGATTCATTTTTTTAAATGAAATAACTCCAACAATCAAAAAAGGAAAAAAGAAAAATGAAAAGAATTTTTTCATGGCGGCTTTATTATTTTTCTAAATTAGGATGAGGAATTTAGTGTTCCATCATCCAGATGTAAAATAAAGGAAATTCCTCGCGCCAGACCCATTCTGTATGCTTACCATCAGGTCGTACAACAGTCGTCATCCTGGATCTTGAAACCTTACGCATTTCTTCAAAAGCCTTCACCATGCCAGGCTCCATGGTTTCACTCTCCTGTTTGCCGCAATAGAAATAAATTCTTGAATTGACCGACTTGCCCTTTGTTCGTATATCATCAAAAATTTCAGGGGCCACCCAAAAAGCCGGTGAAAACACTCCTGCTCCGCCAAATACGTTGGGGTATTTCAGAACGGCATACATGGAGATCAATCCACCCATTGAACTTCCTGCTATAAAGGTTCCCGTTTTTTCCTTTACTGTTCTGTAATTTTTATCAATAAAGGGCTTTAAAGTTTTTACCAGGAAATCTACATACTGGTCGCCTTCACCCCTGCCAAATCTCTCCATATCATACGGAGAATATTCATTCACCCTTTTTGGACCACCGTGATCAACTGCCACTACAATAATTTCTGCTATATGCCTGCTGATAGAATCCAGTGTTTCATCCACTCCCCATTCTCCGGCAAACGAAGTGGCATCGTCAAAAACATTCTGTCCATCGTGCATGTACAAAACAGGATATTTTTTTTGCGAACCGGTATAGCCGGGAGGTAAATAGATCCAGACCCTTCTCACCCTGTTTAGCTGTGGAATGAGAAAGGCTGTATCGATGATATGAACATTTTTAGAAGCTGTGCTGACCCTTGGTTTTTTTACAAATCTGTCTGCCCATTCTTCAATGTTCAAAGAGATGGAAGTATCTGATGAAAGTTTTAAAAACCGGTTTTGAATATCGCCCCCACCTTTTTTACATTCCACTTTATCCCAGCCTCCTCTTGTGATCTTGAATTCATACATACCATCGTTAAGTTTTGTCTCAAAAAAATAATTCCCTTGTTCATTTTTCTGAAGCCGGTAATTCTTATCCTGCGGGTTCCAGCCGTTGAAAGAACCGGCTAAAAATAAACTGCTATCGGAAGAATGATATTCGGGAAGAGAAGCAACTGAAAACCGGATCGTATGCTGAGATGAAGAAGTTGAGGCTGAAGCTAAAAAACTCATTAATGCCAGTATTTGCCGGATCATGGTTCAAAGTAAAAGGAAAATTTAT
>Ga0184636_1000058_pt1 | contig 25281 bp, 18 predicted proteins | sample PLM3_60_b2_FD_133164 | JGI IMG/M metagenome (GOLD analysis project Ga0184636, IMG submission 133164) | Groundwater sediment microbial communities from an aquifer in East River, Colorado, USA - PLM4_90_b2 | ecosystem: Environmental > Terrestrial > Soil > Riparian zone | place: USA: East River... | reverse complement strand
TTATTTAATCCAGGAAGCTGCAGGAGGTACGCCTTCAACGGCTCTGCCTACGCCTGATGCAACCGGTGGAATTAATATGTCCGCTACTGCAGGTAAGGTGGCATTAGTGAATAGTACAACTGCGTTAACAGGAAGCGGATGCCCATTTGGTGTTACTATTGTAGATTTTGCAGGATTTGGAACTACTGCCGATTGCAGAGAAGGAGGAGCTACAACAGCGTTTAACACACCGGCCCCCAGTAATACGACATCAGTTTTAAGAGCCAGCAATGGTTGTACGGATAGCGATAACAATTCATCCGATTTTGCAACCGGTTCACCCAATCCAAGAAATACTTCTTCACCAATAAATTTATGTACGCAGGCCTTAACCGTTTCAGTAAGTGCGGGCAATAACATGGCGGAACCTGCCACAAACGGAACATTCAACATAACTCTTTCAAGTGCCGCACCTGCAGGAGGTGTGACAATAAATTATTCTTTAAGTGGTATTGCCGTTTTAAATACTGATTATACCGATCCGCAAGGCGGCAGTATCACTATTACCCAGGGAAATTCTTCTGGCACTGTAACACTGAATGTAATGGACGATCTCACTGTAGAAGGAACTGAAACAATTATTATTACTTTAAATAGTGCGACGAACGGCTTCACGGCTTCGGGAAATGCTACCATAAATCTTTTAGATAATGATGTGGCACCGCCTTCAACTATTTCCCTCACGGGAATTTATTCACAGGACTTCAATACCCTGGCTAATACCGGCACTTCATCAACTCTTCCGGCCGGGTGGCTGTTTGCTGAAGCGGGCACAAACGCAAATGCAACTTATACAGCGGGTACAGGTTCAGGAACAGCCGGCGATACGTACAGCTTTGGTTCAACTTCAGCTGTCGACAGGGCTTTTGGCGGATTACAATCGGGCTCACTCATTCCCACGATCGGTGCGGGAATCACCAATAATACAGGGGGGACTATCAGCGCTTTAAAAATTATTTATACCGGTGAACAATGGCGCCTGGGTGCGCTTAACCGGGAAGACAGATTGGATTTTCAATACAGCATAAATGCTACAAGTCTTACAACCGGAACATGGACCGACATCAATCAACTCGATTTTACGGCGCCTGTTCAAACACCTGTTGCAGGAGCATTAGATGGAAATGCATCGGCAAACAGGACATTAACCAGTTATAGTATTACGGGCTTGTCAATTCCGGATGGCGCAACATTTTATATCCGATGGAATGATTTTAATGCAAGCGGAGCTGACGATGGTTTGAGTATTGACGATTTTTCTATCGAATCCAATCCTGCTGATACGGATCCACCGGTTGTGACTCTTCTTTTTCCTGCTAACGGAGCCACCAATGTTTCAACAAATCTTACCGCTTCCCTGACCTTTAATGAAACAGTTCAGAAAGGAACAGGAAATATTATTATTAAGAAAACAAGCGACAACAGCGTTGTTCAAACCATTGATGTAAATACCGCCTCTGTCAGCGTTTCAACCACGACGGTTTCATTCAATCTTTCGGGATTAGCTGAAAATACAGGCTATTATATTGAGATCAGTAACGGAGCTTTTAAAGATATTGCAGAAAATAATTTTGAAGGCATTAGTGGCAACAGCACATGGGCCTTTACTACAGGAAATATTTTTTACTCGGCTAATTTCCAAACCTGCTCTTCTTCTTTAACGGATGGTTTCACTCAATACAGTGTTACAGGCGATATAGTTTGGGCCTGCACAGCATTTGGTCGTGACCCCGCTGCCCCTGCCGGCTCAGCTCCTTTTCCAAGCGCAGTGCAGATAAATGGTTTTGCAAACGGAACCAATGTTCCCAATATTGACTGGCTCATATCCCCATCCTTTGATCTTACCGGAACCACATTTCCGCTACTTTCATTCTGGAGCAGGACTGCTTTTAATGGATCGCCCCTGCAATTAAAAGTTTCGACTGATTACGTAAGTGGTGATCCGACCTTAGCAACATGGACAGACATCAACGGGAAGTTTCCCGGCCAGACATCAAATATCTGGACGCTTTCTTCAAACATCAATCTTTCTGCATTCAAACAATCAAATATTCATTTTGCATTTGTATATACATCAACTAATGAAGATGGGGCAAGATGGACATTGGATGATATCAGTATTGCAAATTCTGCCATACCTCCGCCCCCAAGTCTTACTGTAAGTACAACTGATATACAGTTTACGTTTGTAGCAAGCGGATCAACTGCAGATAAAACATTTACATTTATCGGGAACGATCTTACGGGAGGCGTAGAGCTTAATTCAACCGGAGTTTTCACCCTTTCAAAAGATGGAACGGCATTCAGCTCATCTTTATCATACACAGCAGGCGAAGCCAACAATCTTACAAAAACCGTCTACGTACGATTTGCCCCAACCCAAAACAATCAGAATTATACCGGGACTGTTTCAATAGCTACATCTGAATTGTCTGCTTCTGTTAGTTTAAAAGGAACAAGTATTGATCCGGCAACCACACTGGAAGTGGTGAACTGGAATCTTGAATGGTTTGGAAGCACCGATCCTTCCCTGGGACCTACTAATGACGCACTGCAGGAACAAAATGTAAGAACGATCATGCAGAATATTGGTGCGGATATTTTTGGCCTGGTCGAAGTCGTGGACACTGCAAGACTGGGAAATATTGTGAGATCAATGCCGGGATATAGCTATATTATTTGTAATTATGGATCACATGTCAATCCGCCTGATCCAAGCGGCGGCCCGGTAACTGAAGCGCAAAAAGAAGCATTTGTTTATAAAACACAATTATTCAGCAACATTACTACAAGACCATTGATCAATAACCAGGATATCAACAGTACTTCTTATAATAGTTGGTCAAGTGGAAGATACCCCTTCCTGATGACAGCCGATGTTGAGCTGAATTGCGTTACAAAAAAGATCAATTTTGTGCTCGTTCATGCAAAAGCAAATACGTCGCCGACAGCAACATCGTATGCACGCAGGGAAGCTGGTGCCAATGAATTACATGATACGTTGATGACCTATTTCCCGACTGCTAATGTGATCATGTTAGGTGATTTCAATGATGATCTTGACCAATCTATTACAGCTGGTTTTACTATCACATCTTACCATGCATTTACAACCGATAATGCTAATTTCTTTTCACCAACCTTAGCATTAAGCCTTGCAGGCAAGAAATCAACAGTAAGTTTTAATGATGTTATCGATCATGTAATGCTGACCAATGATATGCAGCCCTATTATATGGCTTCATCGGCAAATATTTTAACTGATGTGAGTACCCTGGTCAGCAATTACGGTTCTACCACAACGGATCACTATCCTGTATTTACACGTTATCAGTTTGAAGCATCGGCTCCCCCGACGATCACATCATGCCCTTCGGTTTCTCCTTTTTGTGTAAGCAATAGTGGAAACTATACCATCCCCGCAATTACCGCAACCAGTGTCTGTGGAACCGTTAATTACAGTTTTTCAATCAGTGGGGCAACGGTAAGAACCGGCACTTCAGCGAATGCGAGCGGCTCTTTCAATATTGGCACAAGTGTCATTACATGGACCGCAACAGATGGCATTGGTACTGCAAGCACCTGCGCAACAACAGTCGTCGTTAATGCAAATCCATCGGTCAGTATTCCTGATGCGTTTGCAATGAGTTCGGGGGTACTTGCCAATACAGTTTATATTGGCTATGCGCCTGCTTCTTCAATCACTCTTACATCAAATGCAAGCGGCGGTACTCCTTTGTATTCTTACAGTTGGTCCAGTGGTTCGCTGGTAGCTTCTGCAACAGTTAGCCCGACAACAAATACAACATATACTCTCACAGTTACCGATGCGAAGGGTTGCCAGGGAACTGCGTCAAAAGCTATAACAGTAGTGGATATCAGGGGCGGTCAGAAATCGGATAAGGTCATAATTTGTCATAAATCAAATACAATAGTAATAAATCCGGACTCTGTTCCTGCACATCTTGCTCATGGTGATATGTTAGGATCTTGCCAGCCAGCCTCCATCACCAGGAATTCTTTCAGCGAAACAGAAAATAGTATTCCTGCTAAGCTGATTGTTACAGCCCTGCCAAATCCTTCTGCGAATTATTTTATCATTAATGTGTCGGGGGGTAATGCATCTGAAAAGCTGGGTTTAAGAGTAACTGATATTCTTGGCAGAACAATAGAACAAAAAGATAATTTACAATACTCCAATACAATTAAAATCGGTAATGATTATCGTCCTGGTGTGTATATCGTTGAAATAATCCAGGGAACTGTCCGCAAACAAATAAAATTACTGAAAGCGCCGGCCAACTAAAATGGCAACTATACAAACAGCCTGCAATAGCTCCCCTCTGTTGCAGGTTGTTTGTATAAGGGCTTGATCGATTATCATCTTTTATCTATCATCTTTTATCTGTCCCTGTAACCTGTTTATATAATGCTTCGTCATACCTTCGTTATTGCAAAGCATGAGGATATAACTATTCAAATCACAAACATGAAAAATATTTTTATCACAGCCATTTCATTTTTAGTGCTCTTCTCTTCCTGCCGTGAAATATTTGCCAAAAGAATCCGGGGCAATGGAAGGATATCCACGCAGACCCATTCAGTAAACCAGTTTACCAGTATTGAAGTAAGTGGAAATATCGATGTCTACGCAAAACAGGATTCTGCAACCTCTGTAAAAGTAGATGCAGACGAGAATCTTCAGGAATATGTAGATATTTATAATGATGGAAGTGTTCTCAGAATAAGACCCAAAGAGGGTTATAATTTGAGACCAAGCAGGCAGATAAAAGTATATGTTTCCAATCCATCTTACAGTAAATTCGGGGCATCAGGGGCTTGTGATATTTTTAGCGAGGGTAAGATTACCAGTTCATCTGAGATTTCCTTTGATCTCAGCGGAAGTTGTAATGCCACTATGGAGTTAAACGCACCAAAAATATCCAGCGATCTTTCAGGCGCCTGTGGACTGAAATTAAAAGGAGAAACAAAGGATTTTAGCGTTCATGGATCCGGCAGCACCGATATTAAATGCATGGACCTTATAGCCGAAAATGTAGAGGTTGATATTTCCGGCGCCGGTGATGCTGAAGTGTATGCCAGTACAAAGCTGAATGTGGAAGTAAGCGGTGCAGGTGACGTGAAGTATAAAGGAAATGCAGCTGTAAATGAGCGTAGAAGCGGTGCGGGAAGTATTAGAAAAATTGATTAAATAATAATATACCAGAAGCAGGCCTCATCAATAAATTAAAAGACCAGGGACTTTTAAATTGGTTAATAATTTTAGCATTTCCCAAAGACTTTTTTGGTTGAACTTAGCGTTACTAACCTGAAAACGTTTTGTGATGAACGCCATCGTCCGCCCCTCTTTTTTAATGAATGTCCTTCTTGGGCTTTTGAGTTTTCTTCTCGCATTCCCTTTATTCATTTTAGCCTACCATCGATTGCCTGATCTTCAATGGCCATATCATACCGATAAGATCCTGGTCTTTTTACTGATCGCGGTATTGCTCTTATTGATCGTTCGCCCATTCAGATTTATCATTATCACAGGAGTTATTGCAACGATCGGATGGCTATGGTATGGCACTGTCACCGGTCAGTATGGATTTAAGGAATTATACCAGGATGGTAAAGTTGTTTTATACGGGCTGCAAAATAATTCAAATGACAAAGTGGTCTTTACCGGCTCAAGGACACTTGGCACTGACCAGGAAATCATAAATGCCATCGATTATAAAAATCGCCTGGTAAGAGATTTTGCGATAAGCGCTGCCAATGAATTTTTTGGAGAAGAACAGCAGACAACAAAAATGAAATATCATATACTGGTGCAATGCCTTGCTGTTTTTAAAAAGATCAACGATAACTGGAATTATGTAAGTGATCCCGAAGATGAAGAATATATTGCTATGGCAAGTGAGTCTGTTAAACTGCTTGCAGGAGATTGCGATGATCATTCCATTTTAATGGCAGCTGCTATAAAAGCAATCGGTGGCAGGCCAAGATTAGTGTACACAAAAGGACATATTTATCCGGAAATACTGATCGGTAATAAAAAAGATCTTGAGCATATCAGTTCATTGATTCATAACAAACTTTTTCCTGTAGAAAGCCAGGGTAAAACGATTCATTTTCATAAAGACGAACAGGGAGATATCTGGCTGAACCTCGATTATACCGCCAGCTACCCCGGTGGTAAATTCATGGGCAATGAAGTGATTGAGGCGCTATATCCTTAAAGCCCCCTTCTGTTCCCCCAAAGGGGGAAAGTCCAGGTCTCAGATTTATTTTCAACAATAGCATGAGCCAGGCTATCATTCAATTTTCAGAATAAAATTCTTGTCATTATTCATAAACATTCTTTAGACGATCCCGCCTGTTGATTTTGTGCGATGGGTTCTCCCCCTTTGGGGGAGTCAGAGGGGGCTTTCAAAGATTCACATACTTCACATTAATCCATATATCTCTGTTTCTTCCTTTATCATCCGTGCATGAAATTTTCACGGGTCCTTCCTCCGGAACAAAAAATTGTTTTTCACCTGTATTGCAGGTTTTATAAAATTTATTATTTACATACCAGTACACTTTATTGACATCAATTGCCGTTTTGCAAACTAACTGCAGCGGCTCAGGGTTTTTTTTGTTGATCAGGTATTCCGTGCCGCTTGTTGGTGAAGTGATCTGCGGCAGGCCTTCTTTAAAAATGGTTTCACAATCCGGGTTATGCGAAGGAATTTTTGCATATGCCATTTTATTTTCTTCAAACCAGGCCTGCATTTCCGGGTCAATGATCCTGAACCATTTCTTTTTATACCCGTTTTCCGGTACACAATTCCTGCAATAGGAAATTTTTTCATCAGCACTTATCAATACTTCTTTCCAATTATTACAAATCTTTGTGGAAGAAATAAGCGGAATAAAATAATCCATAACGATATTGGTACAGTGATCCGATGGAACCAGGCCTGTCTCGCTGCAAACCTGTCTTTGTTCGCAATCACCCGGTGGAGTAAACCATTCTATATCGCTGTCATAATCGATTGTATTAAAAATTTTGAATAACAATGGCGTTGCCACAGTTGCTCCGCTCAGATCAGGTACACCGGTTGCGGAAAAATTTCCGACCCAAACACCTACTGTAAAATTTTTATTATAGCCAATACTCCAGGCATCTCTTCTCCCATAACTTGTTCCCGTTTTCCAGGCGATCTTTGGCATGTGCTCAGTGGCCTGCCAGTTAATAGGAAAATCGGGACGGTTCACTCTTGAAAGAATATCGGTGATCATATAATTGGCTGCTGCGCTGATAAGACTTACTTTTCTAAAACCTGTATCCGCCCGGGTGTAGGCCGGAGATATATAAATCCCATTATTTGCAAAGGCTGAAAACAGACCCGTAAGCTCTTCCAGTGTGGTGCCGCAACCCCCTAGTATCAGTGATAATCCCAGCTTGTTCTGATCTTTTTTTATTTGTTTGAAACCACAGGAAGACAATTTCTTTATCAGTTTTTCTTTGCCAAGCATTTTCAAACTTTTTACAGCAGGAATATTTAATGAATGCTCCAGCGCATGCTCAACAGTTACATAACCATTGAATTTTTTATCATAGTTCTCCGGCGAATATCCCTCATAACTCACAGCCACATCGGTAACAACCATTTTGGGAGTTTCCAGGCCTTCATCAATACATAATCCATACAGCAATGGTTTGAGCGTACTGCCGGGTTGACGAATGGCAGCAGCGCCATTCACCTGCCCGCCATCTGTTGTATCATGAAAATCAGACGAACCAATATAGGTGATGACCTTATGAGTTCTGTTATCGATCACCACTACGGCAGCATTATTGATATTTTTTAAACGAAGGGTTCTTACATAATCGGCCACGAGTTTCTCTGTTTTCAATTGAGTGTTCATGATGATATTGGTATTAATAATATCATCACCCTGTTGTTTTAATTTATAGGAAAGATGAGGAAGATAATGCGGCACTTTTCCTCTTATTGCGGTCAATGGTTCCGATAAGGCATCTTCAATTTCTTTTTGATTAAACACTTTATCCTTTCCAAATTTTCGCAACCATTTATTTCTTTCCTGTATGATCAGCTCATTATTTTTTCCTATTACCAACGATGATGGACGATTAGGAATTATGGATAAGGCTGTGATTTCTGCCAATGATAAATGATCGGGGTCTTTATTGAAATAAAGTATCGACGCAGATTTCACACCCTCGATATTTCCGCCATAAGGAACAAGGTTCAGATACATCTGGAAGATCTCATCCTTATTATACTTTAATTCCAGCTGAAAGGCACGGAACATTTCAATCATTTTACTCCAGATATTCCGTTTGCGGTGTTCCAATGCCCTTGCTACCTGCATGGTAATTGTGCTTGCGCCGGAAGTCGTTTTCATCCGGAAAATATTTTTAAGAAAAGCCCTGGCAACCGCAACCGGGTTAATACCGGGATGGGAATAGAAATATTTATCCTCTTTGGCAATAATAGTTTTTTTAAGCAGCGGAGAAATTTCGTTCAATTCTGTTTTCATTCTCCACTTTTGATCAGGCGTTAAATAGGCATTGATCACTTCGCCCCTGTTGTCTGTAATGATCGTGGAATATTCAATTTTGTCGTGTAAGGGGAAAATAAAATTCAGAAGAAAGAATAATAGTATAAGGCCGGCGATAATAATAGCCAGTCTTTTACTGAAGCGGGTGATATGTTGTTTGGTGATTTTCAGTTTCATTTTAGATTTCCCGCAAAGACGCTAAGATATAAATCCCAGGCCGCAGATCTCTTTCTTTGCGACTTTGCGAAATTTTGTGTCTTTGCGTTAAAAAACTCCATTAACAAATATTTACAGTCAAAAATTTGCAGGCAATTATTTTTCGTTATTACCTTTCCTGTCAAATTCTTTTCAACCCTGTATGGACTCTCCAGATTCGTCGTCGCACTGTAAGCGTGATGACATTCCTCCTTAGGTTTCTTTCTACAATACTAATTTCTGTTTTTCACGCCAAAGGTCGTGCAGGCCTTTTGTGAAAAAAGAATGTTAAGCGAAATTTTTTGCTTTGCTAATTTTATTTAACTTATTCTTCAATAGCTTACCATAACCAGCAATCTATATGCGTATCAAAACCTTTTCGTTCCCGATTTTTATCGGGATGTTTTTTATATCAGCCTGTAATCGCCATGCGGTTAAATTGGAATATACCAATGCAAAAGGCGAAGTTCCCCAACTCGGAAATCTTGTGTTTCGTTTTAGTAATTCACTCGTTAACGATTCCATGCTCAATGTATGGGATTCCACAGATTATATTTCATTCGAGCCAGCAATACGGGGACGTTTTCGCTGGGAAAGCCCTGATCAGCTCGTATTTTCTCCTTCACGGCCTTTAACTCCGGCCACTACTTACAAAGTAAAGATTACAGATGAAGTACTGCGCTACAGCAAATACGATAACGTAAAATCTGTCGAAAGCATCGGCTTTCATACCCCGGATCTTACATTAGAGAACTCACAGATCATCTGGATGCTGCAGGATGAAAACAGCAGAACACCTGTTCCCCAGGTCGATCTTTTTTTTAATTATCGCATTAATCCCACTGATCTGAAAGAAAAACTAAAAATTGAAATGGATGGAAAGAAGATAGATTATAACGTGCTGACAGTCTCACCGGATAGTAAGATCTCGGTTCGTGTGATCGGGCTTGCCAAAATCGAGGATAAAAATTATGAAACAAAAATAACTATCGGTAAAGGGCTGAGACCTGAAGAAGGAAGCAATTCAACTCCGGAAGATATTGTCTCCACTCTTTCCATCCCCTCACCCTATATCCTCAGCATTCAGAATGTTGAATCAGATCATGATGGTACCGAAGGCACGATCAGCGTAACTACAAGTCAGCAATTAACCGGTGAAAATCTTGCCTCCTTTGTAAAATTTGATCCGAAAATAAAATTCACTGCTGAGTTAACGGAATATGGCTTTGTTATTATCAGCGATAAATTCGACCTTGAGAAAAGCTATTCATTAACCATTGCCGGGGGATTGCGCGGAAAGATCGGTGGTGAATTAAAAGAAGATTACAATGGCAGTATCGCCTTTGGCGAGTTGCAATCAGGCATCAGTTTCACCAATAGCAAGTCGGTGTATTTATCAAAACGTGGTGGAAAAAATATGGAAGTAAAGATCACTAACGTTCCCAAAGTAAAAATCGTTATTTCAAAAATTTACGAGAACAATCTATTGATGTCTCAGCGATATGGATATAGTCCGAAAGAATCAAACGGGGATGCCTCCTACGCAAATTATGAGGATGACAATTATGATGGTGATTACAGCGATGAACATAACTATGATGTAACCATGGGCGATATTGTTTATGAAAAAGAAATTGATACAAGGTCATTACCCAAAAGTGGCGGAGGAAGAATTCTGAATTTTGCACAATTTGAAGACCGCCTGCCTGATTTTAAAGGCATTTACCATGTAATGATCCGCTCCATGAAAGATTATTGGGTAAAAGATAGTCGTTTCATTTCGGTTTCCGATATCGCATTGATCGCTAAAGAAGGCCAGGATCGGATCTTTGTTTTTGCAAACTCTATAAAAAATACAGCGGCTATCAGTGGCGTCAGCATTGCAGTATATGCCAACAATAATCAATTGATCGGTACGGGTGCTACAAATGATGACGGCGTTGCAGAGATAGCTTATCCAAAAAAAGATTTTGCGGGGTTTAAACCCGCCATGGTTATTGCAAAAACGGCAGATGATTTCAATTATCTCCCTTTCAGCAATACAAGAGTGAATACTTCAAGATTTGAAGTAGGCGGAAAAAGAAATAACAGTACGGGTCTCGATGCATTCATTTACGCGGAACGTGATATTTACCGGCCCGGTGAAAAAGTAAATTTTTCTGTTATTCTACGGGACGGGCAGTGGAAAACTCCCGGCGATATTCCTGTGAAAATGAAATTTCTTTTACCAAACGGGAAAGAATTAAAAGTCTTTCGCAAAAATCTGAATGAGCAGGGATCGGTGGAAGGCAATATCGATATTTCCACTTCGGCCATTACGGGCAGCTATTCGCTGGAAGTATATTCATCGAACGATGTTTTACTGAGCTCAAAAAATTTCATGATCGAAGAATTTGTGCCTGACAGGATAAGAGTGTCCGCAAAATTGGATAAATCATTTCTGAGGCCGGGTGAATCAGCTAACCTGGATATTTCGGCCGTTAATTTTTTCGGTCCTCCTGCTGCGGATAGAAAATATGAATGCGAGATACAGGTAAAACAAAAAACATTTGCATCAAAAAAATTTGATAGCTATAATTTTAATCTTACCAATCAAAATACATTTTTTGATAAAATACTTAAAGAAGGTAAGACCAATTCGAATGGTGAAGCCACAGAAGTTTACCAGGTGCCGGCGGGCTATGCGAATATGGGCATGCTGCAAACCAGTTTTTATACAACCGTGTTTGATGAAACAGGAAGGCCTGTAAGTCGCGTTACATCTGCAGATATTCCTACACAGGATGTATTTTTCGGGGTTAATTATGACTGGTTTTATTATTATCCTTTGAATCAAGCGGTGAAATTTCAACTGGCAGCGGTCAATAAAGATGGCAATGCCGTCAATGCTGTTGCTAAAGTGCAGGTGATAAAACATGAATATAATACGGGGCTGGCGAGAAGCGGAAGTTATTTTCGTTACGAGTCACAAAAGGAAGATAAATCGATGATCGAAAGCGACGTGAATGTGGGTGCCAATACAGTTTATACCTATGTTCCCCGTTCTCCCGGTGATTATGAACTTAGAGTTTACAAACCCGGAGCTAACAGTTATGTAAGCAGAAGTTTTTACAGTTATGGAAACTGGGGTTGGGGAATCGACAATAATGCCTTTGAAGTGGATAACGAAGGACATGTAGATATTGAAGTGGATAAAAAGTCTTACTTCAGCGGAGAAACAGCAAAAGTACTGTTCAAAACTCCTTTCAGCGGAAAGATGCTTGTAACAGTAGAACGGGATAAAGTTCTTTTCCATCAATACGTAAATATTGAAAAACGGACAGCAGGCATTGATCTGAAAATGACAGGCGATGATGTTCCGAATGTTTATATCACCGCTACCTTAATTAAGCCTCATGATGTTTCTGATATTCCGCTGACCGTTGCTCATGGTTTTATAAATGTAAAAGTGGAAGAAAAGAGCAGGAAGATCCCGGTGCAGATCACGGCACAAAAAACGGCTCGTTCAAGAACCCATCAGAAAGTAAAAGTGAAAGCAGTTGCAGGAAGTTATGTAACGCTGGCGGCTGTTGATAATGGCGTGTTACAGGTAAGTGATTTTAAAACACCCGATCCTTACAATTATTTTTACCAGAAAAAAGCATTGGAGGTAACAGCCTATGATATTTATCCTTTACTGTTCCCGGAAATAAGAGCAAAACTCAGCAGTACAGGCGGTGATGAAGGTGTTGAAATGAGTAAAAGAGTAAATCCCATGCCTGCGAAACGAATTAAAATTGTTTCATACTGGAGTGGAGTTGTAAAAGCCAATGGAAGCGGGGAAGCTGATTTTGAATTTGATATTCCCCAATTCAGCGGTGAAGTAAGATTAATGGCAGTAGCGTACAAGGATCAAAGTTTTGGTTCTTCTGAAAATACCATGACTGTTGCCGATCCGATTGTGATCAGTACGGCCTTGCCAAGATTTTTAAGTCCCGGCGATACGGTGTCGGTTTTTGTAACATTAAGTAACACAACTTCAAAATCGACAAATGTTTCTGCAAATATTAAGCTGGCAGGTCCATTAAAAATACTGGGAAATAATAATCAGCCGGTTTTATTAAATGCAAACAGCGAAGGGCATGCAAGTTTCCAGGTCGTTGCAGAACAGGCGGTCGCTGTCGGAAAAGTTTCTGTACAGGTAAATGGCATGGGTGAAAAATTTTTAGATGAAACAGAGATCTCGATACGTCCGCCATCGACATTACAGAAGATGACCGGAAGCGGATCAATAACTGCGGGCAGTACGCAGCATGTTACTATCAGTACCAGTGATTTCATTCCGGGAAGTATCGGTTATCAATTGGTGATAAGCCGATCGCCTGCTTTGGAATTGGCTGATCACCTCCGATGGCTTGTCCAATATCCTTATGGCTGTACCGAGCAAACTGTTTCGGCTGCATTTCCTCAATTATATTATGGTGATATGGCCGACCTTATGCAACTGAACCTGCCTTCCGGACAGGCAGGTAGCAAGCAAAATAAACTGAATGCAAATACAAATATTTTAGAAGCGATACGAAAGATCAAAATGCGGCAGTTGTACAATGGAGCCGTTACTTTATGGGATAATGAAGGTGAAGAAAACTGGTGGGCGACAATTTATTCAGCGCATTTTTTACTCGAAGCAAGAAAGGCAGGTTTTGATATTGATAATGGCCTGATCGAGACCATGCTTTCATACATAGCCAACAGGTTAAAGAATAAAGAACTCATCACTTATTATTACAACCGGAATCAAAATAGAAAGATCGCTCCGAAAGAAGTCGCCTATGGTTTATATGTGCTTGCATTAGCAGGCCGTTCAAATATTCCGGCGATGAACTATTATAAATCGAACACAACGATTCTTGCACTGGACAGCAAATATCTTCTGGCTGCGGCTTATGCAACGGCAGGTGATAAAAAATCTTTCAATGCCATGCTGCCCACCTCATTCAGCGGTGAAGAATCAGTAACTCAATCTGTATGAATTTTTTATTCTTATGTCCGGGATGAATCGATCGCCCTGAATGCCCTTATCGATGTGGACCCGGGTAATGCACAGATTCCGATCATGGCAAAACATGTAAGTATGAAATTGAAAAGCCGTTATTGGCTGAGTACCCAGGAACGGGCTTTTGCATTTTTAGCGCTGGGTAAATTGGCAAGATCGGCTAACAAATCTGACGTAACAGCGGAAATAAAGGTGAATGACGCAGTCGGGCAGGGAAAAACCATTGCGAAAGTTTCAAATGGGCAATGGAAAGGCGATGCTGTTGTGTTAAAAGGAACAAATATTGAGATAAGCACAAAAGGAACCGGAAACCTGTATTATTACTGGCAAAGTGAAGGCATCAGTGCAAGCGGAAAATATAAAGAAGAAGATAATTACATACGGGTGAGAAAACATTTCTATGATCGTTCCGGAAATACGATCACAGGAAATACATTCAAACAGAATGATCTTATCATCATCGGTATTACATTAGAGAATGCTTATACAACAGAAGTGGACAATATTGTGATCACTGACCTTTTGCCTGCCGGTTTTGAAATTGAGAACCCGAGAACAAAAGAAATTCCGGGTATGGACTGGATAAAGAATGCAAATGAGCCGACGGCATTGGATGTCCGTGATGATCGCATTCATTTCTTTGTAAACCTTTATAGCTATTACAAACCACAAACTTATTATTATGCTGTTCGTGCTGTATCACCGGGTAATTATAAAATGGGACCGGTGAATGCCGATGCCATGTATAATGGAGAGTATCATTCGTACAATGGGGCCGGGGTGGTGAGAGTAGTGCAATAATTTTTTGATAGCTAACAAATTTATTACATAGTCCACGGTTTATCCCGATCCCGATAGCTATCGGGACTATCGGGACGTGGGCTATGTATCATCGCTGAACATTCTGCCGACAAGGAGGTTTGTTTCAGCATCTTAAAAGTTTCGCCGGGATTTTTACAAAGACCACGGCGTGAAAAAATGTTTTGGCCGCGAGACCCTTTTTAAGAAAGTAACTGCAGGGGCAGAAATGAATAAGGATTAATAGAATGATATTTTTCTATCTCACCCGGAACTTCACCCAGTTCCAGTTCAATGAATGAGGTAGCTTCAGTGATCTGCCACAGGTATAAGTTTTTATCCTCAGCCGTGGGTTTACAAATTTCAGGAAGCATCTCTTGCAGCAAACCATTCCAGCAGGCGTTCTGCAATTGCTCTTTATCCGTAAATTGATTTTGACCAGTATCATTTTTCTCACACCATTGTCTGGATGAAAAACTGGTTCCTGTTATTAATAAAATTTCCTGTTGTGTAGAATTTGTTTTCATATTTTATAATTTAAAAAAGCTATAAATTGGACGTTAAAGAGTATTCAAAGCAATACTGTCTCAACAAAAGATTGTGTTAAATACCGGATGAAATTCCGCACTATTGAGCGGGATTTTTGCTATAACACTTTTCCTGTGAACGTGTGAAAGGAAATCCAAACATGTAATTAATCTATTTGTAATTAATTAGCTTTATTCTCCCAACCATCATAAGATAATTTTTATGCAAGCTGCCACAAAGAATATTGCTATTGCCTGTAACACTCTTGCAGGTAACGGAAGAGCAGTGAAGCTTGCAGAAAAAATTCTGCAGGAGCTTTCAGCGAGGAATATCCGAAATAAAATTTTTAAAGAACAATGGCCCCCTGATTTCAATGAATTCACCGATGTTTTTATTGTTGGCGGTGATGGAACGCTGAATTATTTTATCAATCATTACCCCGATATAAAAACTCCTTTGGTGATCTTCAGCGGCGGCACAGGTAATGATGTGCATTGGTTATTGTATGGAAAGAAAGGCTTTGAAGAACAATTAGAACTTGCTTTAAAGGCTCCTGCGAAACCAATAGATGCGGGGAAATGCAATGAAAAACTTTTTATCAATGGAGTGGGAATTGGATTTGACGGGGCCGTAGCAAAAGCGCTGACAGGAAAAAAGAAGCTGCCTGGCAAGACCTCTTTTCTTATTACTATATTGAAGAAAATATTTTTTTATACTTCCAATAAGTATAGCATTTCATCGGCTGAATCAAAAGAAACAAATCGCAAATTAATGATCGGTATTGCCAATGGAAGGCGGGCAGGCGGCGGCTTTCATATCGCTCCCGCGGCGGCGGCTGATGATGGCTGGCTTGATGCCGTGCTAATTGATGCAATTAATCCGTTAAAGAGATTGAGGTATTTACCGGTGATTGAAAAAGGAAAACATCTTGCTCTGCCCTTTATCCAATATTTCAGAACAAAAAAGATCTGCATTTCAAGCGATATTCCCATTCAGGCGCATCTTGACGGTGAATATTACAGCGATAAAAAAATGGAAATAGAAATTTTGCCGGGAAAATTTTTATTTCGTTTTTGATTTTCACCAGGATTTTTTTAGACCCCGGCCGCACATAAATATATTAGTTATGAATGATATTAAAAACGGGGTTGGGAAAGTAATTATTTTGGCTCCCTTCATTTTTATCTGTCATTTTTTGGAGGAATCTCCCGGATTTGTTGCATGGTTTAATGCACATGTCAGCCGGGGTATAACTTCGGGGCTTTTCTGGAGCGTAAATATCACTGCCCTGGTGATCACCATAGTTATTGTGGTTATTGAATTGTTTATGCCTTCGCTTTTTTCCGCGTTTCTTATTGTTTTATGGCTTAGTTTTTTAATGCTCGCCAATGCAATTTTTCATATTGCTGGAAGTTTGACAGATCAGAATTATATGCCTGGCCTGATCACGGCGATTGTTCTGTATATCCCATACTATTTTGGGGTGATCATGAGGATAATGAAAAAAAGAAAATCCCACATCGGTCTGTTAATAGCCTCAGGCATATCAGGATCATTACCCATGCTTATACATGGATACATGATCCTATTTCTTGGAGACAGGCTTTTTTAGACTGTTTCTTGTGCATTGTTTCTTGCCTCTTGTGTCTTCACTATGGCACTTCATGCCCCGTACTTGCTCTCCACAGCATAAACCATTCTTCACGACTCATTTTTATTTCGGTTGCTTCCAATGCTTTCTGCACTCTTTCTATTTTTGATGTACCGAGTACCGGGATTATTCCCGAAGGATGCATCAATAACCAGTTCAACAAGATCTGATCGGGACCCGCATTATGTTCTTCTGCTAAAATAGCCGCGGCCGAAACGACCCTGAGAATCTGCTCATCCTCCGAAGCGTGTGCAAAAATATTCCCTCCGCCAAGCGGCGACCAGGCCATGGGAGTAATTCCAAGTTCTATACATTGATCCAGTTGCCCGTTGTGTATGGGTGCCATATTCAAAATTGAAATTTCAACCTGATTGAATTCTACTTTAAACTGTGAGTGCATCATGGCCGTTTGTGAAGTAGTGAAATTAGAAATGCCAAAATGCAAGGCCTTTCCATCCTGTTTTAATTTTTCAAAGGCTTCAGCAATTTCCGCAGGATGCATTAAAGGATCGGGGCGATGAATAAGCAGCACATCAATATGATCGGTATTGAAATTATTCAGAGAGTTTTCAACAGAGCTAATGATGTGTTTCCTGCTGGTGTCATAAGAATTTATTTTATTCTCCGGCCTGTTCGGTGTAAACCTCCTGATACCACATTTAGTGATCAACTGCATTTGCTTTCTCAGTGAAGGATTTTGTTGGAGTGCACTTCCAAATTCTTCTTCAGTTGTATAATCGCCATAAATATCAGCGTGGTCAAAACTGGTTACACCCATTGTCAGACAGGTTTCAATCACCTGTAAATATTCGGTAGTCGAAAATTTGGCGCCCCATTGCCCCCATTTCATGCAGCCTGCAATAACGGGTGAGAGTTGAATTGACATTTAATGAAGATATAAGTATTTTGAATTCCATGCAAAGACGCAAAGAGGTAAAACATAAGTCGCTAAGATTTGCGTCTTTGCGAAACTTTGCTGTTTAGCGGGAAATAAAAAAGCTAAATAATAAACAGAACGTATCCCGCAAAATCCGGGATGATGTAAGCGGAGTTTCATAGCAGTATTGCTACCGGTTACCCAATCTGCTTTCGCCAAAAAGCCGGGGCGGATAAAATAAAAATCCTCTCACGGATGAGAGGATTCGGGGGAACAAAGACTTATATCAATAAAGATTAATAATCCCTGTTGTAACCGCCACCACCACCGCCACGGTTGTAGCCGCCGCCACCTTTATTGTAGCCGCCGCCACCGCCTTTGTTGTAGCCGCCACCGCCGCCGCCGAAGCCGCCGCGTTTTTTGAATCCGCCGCCACCACCGCCTTCTTGTTTAGGACGGCTCTCGTTCACTACAAGACTGCGACCCTCAACTTCAGAACTGTTGAGTTGTGCAATTGCAGCCTGTGCTTCTTCATCGTTAGCCATTTCAACGAATCCGAATCCTTTACTGCGTTGTGTGAATTTGTCGGTTACAATTTTGGCTGAAGTTACTTCGCCATACGGTGCAAATAAGTTGGCCAGGTCCTGATCTTTAAGACCCCAACTAAGGTTTCCTACGTAAATGTTCATTTGAGAGAAATTTTTAAAAAACTAATAAGTGCCGCCAGTGAAACAATGAACCAATGAACATTTACAGAAACGTTCAAGGACTTGTATAACTGAAAAGAACACCAGAACTCAACGAAATTAAAGGAATTCCGGAATATTCTAATAAAATTCATTAAGCATTTTATTATGAGGATATTTACTAAGTTACTCCGTATTTATGCTTAGTCAAAGTAAATAAAAAACCCTACCTGGCTGATAGGGCTTCTGTATTAGTGCTGCATTTTTTTATTATTCGCCAACCACTTCAAAGGCCACGTCGGTTGATTTGCCGTTGCCAAAATCAATATGGGCTTTGTAACTGCCTATCTCCTTTACTTCTTCAGGAAGGGTTATTCTTTTTCGATCAATGATATATCCTTTCTGTTCTTTGATGGCCCGGCTAAGCTGAAGGCTGGTGACAGTACCGAATATTTTTCCGCTGGTACCGGTTTTGGCGCCGATCTTCAGCGGAGTTTCATTAAGTTTCGCAATGACACTATTTACTTCGGCGAGCATCGCATCTTCTTTTTTCTTTTGTTGCTTCATTTTTTCTTCCAGCTGTTTCATATTACCGGAACTTGCCTCTATAGCCAGCTTGCGGGGAAGAAGAAAATTGCGGGCATAGCCATTGCGGACTTTCACCACTTCATGTGCTCCGCCGAGATTGTCGACATCTTGAATTAATATTACTTCCATGTTTTTACTTTTTAGCTCTGAGGTTCGGGCATTGAACTCCGGCAAAACCCCGAAGCTCGAAACTCGCAGATCGAAGCTTACTTTAAAAGATCAGTTACATATGGCAACAAAGCCATTTGACGGGCTTTTTTCACCGCTTCGGAAACCTTGCGCTGGTATTTCAGGCTGTTACCGGTAAGACGGCGGGGCAATAGTTTACCCTGCTCGTTCAAAAATTTTTTCAGGAATTCTACATCTTTATAATCAATGTAACGAATGCGATATTTTTTAAAGCGGCAATATTTCTTAATCCGTTTGTCGCTTTTAATGGCGGTTAGATATTTTATTTCATTTGCTTTTGCCATGATCTATGCCTCCACTGCTTTTTCGGTTCCTGTTGGTACGCCACTTCTCTTTTTTGCATTATACTCGACGGCGTATTTATCGAGTTTTGTAGCGAGATGACGGAGAACACTCTCGTCACGCAAAAGCTGGATCTTCAGCTTTTCAATGAAGTCGGATAACGCAGTGAATTCCAGAACCCAGTATAAGCCTGTGGTTTTTTTCTGGATGGGATAGGCCAGTGATTTTAGTCCCCATGCATTTTCTGCAACAACAGAACCACCGTTATCTTTAACGAGGGTAGCATATTTTTTTTGTTCCGCTTTGAATTCTTCATCGCTGAGAACAGGGGTAAAAATCACCATCAATTCATAATTGTTCATTTCGTGATTTTAAAAATTAATAATTCGGTTTTCCCAATGGACATTCTCCGCCTCGGGCGGAGAAAGAATCTGCCGAAAACAGATTTGGGGTCGCAAAGATAGGGGTTTGAAGGCAGAAATGAGAGCGCAATTCAAATTTTATCCGGGACGAAGCCGAAGGATTATGATGCGGTCAAAACTAACCCGTATAAGGCTTTGCTTCGAGCCGCTCCGGGGCTTCTGATCCTTAGAAGGAAATTCCCGCAGATCTTCACTGATCTATTCGCAGATCCTGCAGAAAGATCCCCAATTAATTAAAATCTGTGCTGATCTGCGAAATAATCTGCGGGATCAGCGGAATATAATGTACAAGTTCCTGCAGATATATTCCCCGATTCCGCAGAAGGGACTCCAAATAATTAAACTCTGCATTAATTTGAGAAATAATCTGCGAGATCAGCGGAATAATTTGTTGAAGCGGAACGTTATCTTCTTATTGAGATACTATTTGATTATTTACACACTCCTGCCAGGACAATTATTATTTTTTTGCAAAGATGATATAAATTAATTCAGGGATTCAGGATCTTGATTACAAGAATTCCGATACCATAAATAACTGTAGTAAGAAAAATTCCCTTAGCCGTATTATCCCGGTGTGTATTTATATAAAGAGTGAACAGCACGGCATTGGCCAGGAGAGACAGGGCGCCTATCGAAGTAATTCTTTTATTATCGGTAATAAAAAAATTAAAAAATTCTCCAAAACTAAAAGCCCTGTAACTAACCAGGTAAACAACCATCAGGCCAACAACAGGGCCCAGCAAACCCAGTATCAGACCAAGTTTCAAATTATCTTTTTTAAAGATCATTATTGCCAAAGTTTTTCAAGTTTAGCTTTTAAAACGTAATTGGTCAGATCAAATTGTACCGGCACAACACTTACATATTGGTTGGCCAATGCCCATACATCCGTATCCCTGCCTTTATCGAAGTTAACAAACTCGCCGGTGAGCCAGTAATATCTTCTTCCATTCGGATCGTTGCGTTCTATAAAATCTTCTTCATACTTGGCATAGGCCTGGCGGCAGATTTTAATACCTTTTATAAGTTCTGCAGGCACAGCCGGGATGTTTACATTCAGCACCATATGTTTATCGGGTTTTTTCTTCAACAGCCTTTCCACAATGATGCGTACAAATTTTCTTGATCCGCTGAAATCGGCTTCAATATTATAATCAAGCAAAGAAAAACCAACAGAAGGAATACTTTCAATAGCGGCTTCCACGGCGGCAGACATGGTTCCCGAATAAATTACATTGATGCTGTGATTAGCACCATGATTGATGCCGCTAAGACAAAGATCCGGTTTGCGATGCAATACTTTGTCAACGGCAAGCTTTACACAATCTACAGGTGTACCGGAGCATTGCCAGGCCTCCACATTTTCAAATGCATTTATCTTGTGCATGCGCAAGGGTGTGCCGATAGTAATTGCATGCCCCATTCCTGATTGGGGTTTATCCGGTGCTACTACTACAATTTTGCCAAGGTCCTTTACAGCTTCAACAAGATTACGAATGCCGGGAGCCGTAATGCCGTCATCGTTTGTAATGAGAATAATGGGCTGTTCTTTACCTGAACTCCCGATTGACGATATTTTTTTTTGCTGTTTGCGGACAGCTTTCTTTTTCTGCGTTGCCATATTCAATGTTGGCAAAAGTGCTGATAATTTTCGGATGCGTCAAAATTGTTCAGCCAGTCATTTTGGGAAAGAAAAATGGCCAAAATTATTTCTTTAGATTATTTAGCAAAGTTTAGTATTTTGCAGCTAAATAAATTAGTCATTATGGCAATCGCTAATCAAAATCTTAAATACCTGCGCAAATTGCGCGGATGGACCCAGGAAGAATTTGCCCAAAAGCTCCGGATCAAACGATCTCTTTTAGGAGCCTATGAAGAAGAAAGAGCCGAACCCCGTATTGATGTGCTGGAAGTGGTTTGCGATATTTTTAAGTTAACCCTTGATGAAATATTAAGAAAAGATCTGAGTGATAACAAAGGAAATTACATCGCTAAGCGACGCGCCATGAAACTGGCCGGCGGTCGTCCCGATATTCCTTTTGTGCCTGTAAAAGCAGCCGCGGGTTACCTGGCTGGTTATGCGGATCCCGAATTTATTGATGAGCTGAATACATTTACCCTGCCCATGCTTTCGGGTGGTAATTACAGGGCTTTTGAAATTATCGGCGATTCCATGATGCCAACACCAAGTGGTTCAGTTATTGTTGGTGAAAAAATCGAAAACATTGATAGTGCAAAAAACAACCTGACATATATAGTTGTATCAAGAAGTGAAGGCATTGTTTATAAAAGAATATTAAAAGGTAACCGTACTAAAAATAAACTGACACTGGTAAGTGATAATCCTGAGTATAAACCCTATTCAATAAATACCGAAGATGTATTAGAGTTATGGCAGGCTCAATACATCATTGCAAAAGCCACACAACAACAGCGTTGGGACGTTGACCATCTTGCCAATGTAGTTAGTTCATTGCACCAGCAGGTGGCAGTATTAAAGAAAAGAATGAACTGATTTTATCATAAAATCCTTTCTTAAACCTGTCTTATGGGGGTAATTTGTCCTTTCTCTAACGACTCTATATTATCTTTGCTGTTAACCCAAACTGGTTATGCTGCTGAGAAGGATAATCTTCATACTCCTATTGTTTGTTTGTGGCTTTAGTTTTTCTCAAAACAGATCTATTCAGGCTACGAAGACGGAACAGCCGCCTAAAATTGATGGCGATCTGGATGAGGCAGCATGGAAAGATGTGCCCTTTGTTACTGATTTCATTCAAAACTTTCCGACATATGGATTACCCGCTTCTGTAAAAACAGAAGTAAAGATCATTTACAATAACAGTGCGATCTATATTGGGGCTTATTTGTATGATAATCCCTCTTTAATAAGAAAACAGATCACTGCCAGGGATGGAGAACAACAATCGGATGTGGATTATTTTTCTGTTTTTTTCGATACCTATAACGACCATCAAAACGGGTTTCAGTTTCTTGTCACCAGCGTGAATGTGCAAACCGATGCAAGACTTGGACCTAACCTGGGTGGCGGTTTTAATAGCTTTGGCGATAAGACCTGGGACGCAGTATGGGATAGCAGGGTGAGTATAAAAAATGATGGATGGGTTGTAGAAATGAAAATACCCTATATCTCTCTTCGTTTCTCTAAAAAAGATGTCCAGGATTGGGGACTACAATTTCTTCGTTTCACCCGGCGTAATAATGAAAGCAGTTACTGGAATCCTGTTGATCCCAATGTAGGCGGTTTTGTAAATCAATTTGGCGATTTGAAAAATTTACAAAATATTGAGCCGCCTCTTCGCTTAAGTTTATCTCCCTATATTTCAACAGGAGTAAGGAGCATTCCGCAAAAAAATGATTATAGCAATGAATGGCTGCATAATGGCGGCATGGATATTAAATACGGGCTCAACGAAAGTTTTACATTGGACGCTACTGTTATTCCTGATTTTGGCCAGGTAGTTTCTGATAATACAGTAAACAATCTTACTCCCTACGAAGTGCGTTTCCAGGAAAACAGGCCTTTCTTTACAGAAGGCACTGAATTGTTTAATAAATCCGGGTTGTTTTATTCAAGACGGATAGGCGCTCAGCCTCCCGGTTATGTTGATGTGCAAAACATAGTTGATACAGATCCAAATCTTGAAATAGTAAAAAATCCGTCGGTTACTCAACTGTATAATGCTATAAAATTTTCGGGCCGTACAAAAAAGAAATTAGGTATCGGAGTTTTTAATGCGGTTACAGCGCATTCACATGCGATCATCCGTAATAAAACTACCGGGGAAGAAACTAAAATTGAAACCTCACCTCTCATCAATTATAATCTCTTTGTTTTAGATCAGGCGCTCAAAGCCAGATCGTATATAACCTTTACTAATGCAAATGTGATCCGGGACGGAAGCGCGAGGGACGCTAATGTATCTGCATTGGATTTCTCTTTATTTGATAAAAGCAATTCGTATAATTTCAGCGGCACGGCGCGCTACAGTAAAATCTGGGCAGTGAATGGTTATGATGGTTTCAATACTACCGTTCGGTATGGTAAATTAAACGGTAAGATCCAATGGCAGCTCTCCAATAATATTGAATCGGACCGTTTTGATCCGAATGATCTCGGGTATCTCATATCTCCCAACGAAGTAACGTACCGGGGATATCTTAGTTATAATCAATTAACTCCCACAAAAAAATTTATTACGTACAGGTACAGGCTGGATCTTATATACAACCGCTTATACAATCCCAATGCCTACTCAAGTGTCCAGGTACATTCAACCTGGTTCTGGGTCTTCAAAAACTTTTGGGATGTAACCTGTACACTCGGCGCATTTCCTGCATGGCTTGATGATTATTTTGAATTACAGACCCCGGGCAGGTTTGTACGCAAGCCCTGGTATCTCTATACGAACGTAGCCGGAAGTTCTGATAGCAGGAAAAAACTTTTCTTTCGATACAGCGGCAGTTACGCGGTAGGCGCTTACCCTGATAAATCTGTGCCACATAGTAATTATTATTACGATTTTGATCTTGGCTTTCGCTATCGTTTCGGCGATCGTTTTAGCCTGGATCTGGATGCAAGGAGGACAGATGATGAATCGCAGATCGGCTATGCATTTCTTCGCGAAACAAATGGCGATCCCATCATCGGTTTCAGAGTAAATACAGATTTCACTACTGTGCTTACCGGCATTTATAATTTTACTCCCCGCACAAACATAACGTTCAGAGCAAGGCATTACTGGAATAAGGTTGTTTATAAACGTTTTTATGATGTGTCGGCGGATGGATACTATATTCCGCGTTCATTTATTTCCAACCAGGATCAAAATGTAAACATCTTTAACCTTGATGCTTTCTTTACCTGGGATTTCAGGCTTGGCAGCAGGTTGATCGTTGGCTGGAAAAATTGGCTGGGTGATGAAGAATTTGTTGACGGAGCAAAATATCCAAAGTATTTAAAAAATTTCGCACAGACATTTAACCTCCGTCATGGAAATGAATTAACAGTCAAGTTCATTTATTTCCTGGATTATAACCAGCTGCGGAAAAAATAATTAAACCAATACCGTTAACAATATAATGGCGTATTTTTTATTACGCGAATTAAGAAACCGCGTTGTGATCTCGTGTAATCCGAATATCAAATTCACACAACCGGTTGAAGACATTTTGCGATCACTATAACACTACCGCACTTTAATTATTTCATTTTCCACAATAGCAAAAACTTTTTCTCCATTATGTGGTTGCATCAATGCAAGTCCTGTGAATTTACTGAAGGCAGGCAGCACGCAATATGTTTCTGTAAAATAAAAACAGGGAAAACTGAGTGATTGTTTTGCCATGCCCCTGATCTTTACCCCGGGATGAATATGTCCGCTGAAAAT
>Ga0184636_1000057_pt1 | contig 25362 bp, 23 predicted proteins | sample PLM3_60_b2_FD_133164 | JGI IMG/M metagenome (GOLD analysis project Ga0184636, IMG submission 133164) | Groundwater sediment microbial communities from an aquifer in East River, Colorado, USA - PLM4_90_b2 | ecosystem: Environmental > Terrestrial > Soil > Riparian zone | place: USA: East River... | reverse complement strand
TCATCGATCATCTGGATCAGCTTGTTCAAAATTACCGCTAGTTTTTCCTTCAGCATGTTAAAATCAGGCAATTCTTTAGCAGTATAAATAAAGAAGATATTAAGTTGAAGGTGTTTTTCTTTTAATTTTTCCTGCAATTCAATTTTCTGTAAACGATATGTTTCCCTTGTTACTCTTTTTATCCTGTTTCTGTCAACGGCTTTTTTAAAATTTTTTCCACTCACACCCACTCCGAATTGAATGGGTTCCCGGTAACTATCGAAAGGTATGGGGTGACTGCCGGGTTTACTGAACAAATAATAAACTCTATAAGGCGAAACAACAAAATTTTTCCCTTCACTGAACAATTGATCGATCAGTTTCCGGCTTTTTAATCTTTCCTTTTTCCCAAGACTGAACCGTTTTGCCATTTATTCAACAAAAATAGCTCTGAAGTTTTACTCAGAGCTATTGTATTATTTATGCCTTTAAGAGGCGATGTTTATTTTAACTTTCGCTCATCGGAAACACTCAGTTTCTTACGGCCTTTTCTTCTGCGGCTTGCCAATACCTTACGGCCGTTGGCAGTTTGCATACGCTTGCGAAAACCATGAACTGATTTTCTGCGCCGGCGATGTGGTTGAAATGTACGTTTCATAAAAATTCTTTTTTTAGGCCCCGGGAACCGGACCAGGTTTTATTTTCCTTCCAACGGGTCACCACACCCTCCCGCCTCAGACGGGGTGAAAGGACGGCAAAGGTAAGGGTTAGAGACCAGAAGTAAACAGTGCATTGAAAGAATTTTTTGATGAGGCTACTGAACCCTGGTTGTGCTATTCAGCGTTTAAATCTACATGCTTCGACCTGACAATTTTCCCGAAGAAAAGGCCGGCATGACTATCAAAATCCTCTGTTGAATCCGTAGTATAAAACTCGCGTTGGCTATTTTTACTGCATTTTACTTCTATTTCAGAATGACGAAGCAAATAATCCTGCAGGCTTTCTGCTACAATTTCACCCTGCGAAAGGATCTTCATATCAGCCGGTGAATATTCCCTGATCTTATTTAGTAATAAGGGATAATGTGTGCAAGCCAGTAAAAGAGTGTCAATTCTTACATCCTGCTTCATTAATTGGTCAATATATTTTTTTACAAAAAAATCTGTACCATGATTATCATATTCATGATTCTCAACGAGGGGAACCCATAAAGGACAGGCTTGCTGATATACTTTTGCGCCAGGATAAAATTTTTTGATTTCCAGTACATAGGATTCAGAGGCTACTGTTCCGGCTGTGGCTAAAATGCCGATATGCTTTGACTCTGAGAAAGTACCGATCACTTCAGCGGTGGGACGTATAACGCCCAGCACACGTTTATCAGCCGCAATTTTCGGAAGATCGTTTTGTTGTATGGTTCTGAGAGCTTTTGCAGAAGCAGTATTGCAGGCAAGTATTACCAAATGGCATCCCCGGTCAAAAAACCATTTCACACATTCAAGTGTATAACGATATACCGTTTCAAAGGAACGATTACCATAGGGAGCTCTTGCATTGTCGCCTAAATAAATATAATCGTATTGTGGAAGTTTTTTGACCATTTCTTTCAAAACAGTAAGACCACCATACCCTGAATCAAAAACACCAATGGGATTTTGCGTTGGCATAGCACAAAAATAAGCAGGTAGCTTTTAATGATTACTAAAAAGCCCCGCATAAAGCGAGGCTGTAAATATTCAGAAATTAATTTTTATTGATTTGGTTTTGCACCTGTCTTTGGCTGTGTCAGGGAAGCCGGTAGCTTAACCCCAAGCTTTGCTGCAACCATTGGTAACATATCATCACCTGGTGGCGCAACAAGTAGTGATTCTTTTGAAAATACAAAACCATAGCCTTTTTCTTTGGCAACAAGGTTTAGTGCATTTATCACTTTAGTATATAGCGGGCCGTAAAGCTGTTCCTGCTTATTTTGTAAGGCCTGGTTGGAAAGTGCATCCCAGTTCTGTATCTGGTATGCTAAAATATTAACATCGCTTTTCAATTGTCCTAAAACGGATTTTGGTGTTTTTGATGTATCAGTTTTAGTAAGTATACTATCCTTGTATCCATATTCCTGTACAATGCTGGCAAAGGTTGAATTCAAAGAATCGGCCCGGTATTTTTGCAAAAGGGAATCGAACTTTGCAGCTTCCGGCATAAGCCCAACCATCTGGTCAACACTCATGTAGCCAATTTTATTTTGTGCGTTGGCCTGGTTACCCGCAAATTGTAAACCAACGGCAATTACAAACAACGTAAGGATTTTTTTCATGATTTTATTTTTGTTCTCAAATATTACAGCAGTAGTTAATTTTAGCTGTATTGTTTTTATAGATTGTTTTTAAAAATTATTGGTTGCTCCTTACCTGAACTTTTTACTGTTTAACGCCCAATTCTTTTAACACATCTTCGCTCTTATCCAGTTTTGGGTCGGCAAAGATAACGGTAATTCCTTCACTTTTGTCAAGGATAAAATCATATCCACGCTGAACGGCGATTCTCTGTACAGCATTATAAACCTTATCCTGTACAGGCTTTATGAGCTCCTGTCTTTTTTTGAACAGATCACCTTCAAAACCAAAGCGTTTACGTTGCAGATCCCTTAAACTTTTTTCTTTAGCAAAAAGCTGATCCTCCCTTTTTTTACGAAGATCCTCACTGAGCATTACCTGCTCCGCATCATAATCCTTATACATCGTATTTAATTGCGTTTGAAGACTGTCTATTTCTTTTTGCCAGCCAGCAGCAATATCATCAAGCCTTTTTTGGGCGTCTTTATATTCCGGCATTTTATCCAATACATACCGGGTATCAATAATGGCATATTTCTGGGAAAATCCCAAAAAGCCAAATCCCAATAAACAAACAAGAAGAAAAAGCCGTTTCATATTATGGAATTTGTGATTTAATAATTTGGTTCCTATAGCTATCAGGATGCTGTTATTCCGGTTCAAAGCCCAGCATAAATGTAAACCTTGAAGCATCCTTTAATTTAACATTTGGCCCCAGACGATCGATCCCGACACCATAATCAAATCCGAGCAAACCAAACATAGGAAGGAAGAAGCGCATACCTACGCCGGCACTCCTGCGCAAACGGAATGGATTATAGTCTTTAAAATTAAACCAACCATTGGCAGCTTCAAAAAATGCCAGGCCATAAATAGTGCTGCTGGGATTGGTAACGATCGGGTAACGCAATTCCAACTGGTATTTATTAAAAATAGTAAAAAACTGCGTAGCACTGCTTTGATCCGGATTTAATGAGGGATCAGAACTTTGATAAACAGGGTAACCACGTTGTGCAATAATATCATAACCTAACAATCCATAATTATTTGTCAACCCCGCGTCGCCTAACTGGAATCTTTCAAAGGGTGAAAAATCAAGTTTTTTATTATAGCGACCCATAAAGCCGTATTTAGCAGCGAGCTTTAATACAAATTGCCTGTTTTTATCTTCTCCCTTTGGTCTGCCGATAGGAACATACCATTCTGCATTAAAGCGCCATTTGTGATATTCCGGGGTTTTATATGGATTGGTTGAAGTAACAAGATCGGGATTCAGTAACGAATAAGGAGGCGTGAGCTGTACACTGGCAACAAAGGTTGAACCGCTTGTCGGGAATATTGGATTGAAAACAGATGAACGTTGTAAGGCCAGTTTAAAACTGACATTGGTTGATGTTCCATCAGTAAGCCCCTGGAAAATAGGATAATGTCTTAAACTGTATTTTGTAAAATTGAGTGAATAAACCAGGCTGAAATAATCATCAGGCCATTTTAATTGCTTGCCAAGTGAAACAGAAACACCCAGTGTTTTCAGATAATTGCTATCAGAACGTTTCCTGTCCGGCAACCCGGTAAAAGGATCAAAAGCATTTGAAAACCTGCTGCTGTAAAAACTTAATGTGAGAGAATTTCTTTTTTTACCTCCCAGCCAGGGTTCTGTAAATGAAGCATTATAAGAATGATAGGCTATTCCGTTCGATTGAAAACGAAGGCTGAGTTTTTGTCCATCTCCCTGCGGCAAAGGATCCCAGGCTTCTTTGTGAAAAATATTTTTAATAGAAAAATTATTGAATGTTACGCCAAGTGTTCCTGTTAATCCTACACCACCACCCCATCCTGCAGAAAGTTCCAATTGATCTGAGGATTTTTCTTCCAGTTTCCAGTTAATGTCAACCGTTCCATCTTCGGAATTTGGTACAACACCCGGGTTGATAGTTTCCTGGTTAAAGTATTGCAGGTTGGCTAATTCACGTTGGGAGCGGATAAGATCTGTACGACTGAACAATTCACCGGGAATCGTGCGTAGTTCACGGCGGATCACATAATCTTTTGTTTTTTCATTACCGGCAATGGTTACATTTTTAATTCTTGCCTGCGGGCCTTCTGCAATGCGTATCTCGTAATCAATCGTATCATTGTACACTGCTGTTTCAACAGGATCTACACGAAAGAATAAATAACCATCATCCATATATAGCCCGCTGATGTCGCCGCCTTCCTGTGATAGTTCCTTACCAAGACGCCTGTTTAATGTTTCAATATTATATACATCTCCCTTATGAATGCCAAGAAGAACAGTTAAGACGGAATCAGAATATTTAGCATTGCCTTTCCAGGAAATGTTTCCGAAATAGTATTTTCTTCCTTCAAGTACTTTTAAAGCAACATTAATATTGCCATTAGTAGAATTATACTGAGTATCCGCAACAATTTGAGCATCGCGATATCCAAGCGAATTATAATAATTGAGCACTTTATCTTTATCCTCTTCATACTTTTTCATTTCCAATTTAGCAGAACTGAATAATTTGAAACGGAAATAAGGATCAAGAAAAGCTTTTGTTTTAGATGGAGTAAGAAAACCCCAATCTTTAATGTATTCACTGAACTTTTCAGTGGAGTCAGCACCATAAGGACTTTTTTCCTGTGAAGGGAATAATGTGATCTTCGTCATCTCCTTTGTACCCTTCATTTGTTTTTTCAATTTTACGTCGGGGACTGCTTCATTACCGTAAAAATTTATTGAATTAATACGGACCTTTTTGCCTTTGACAATATGAAATATAACGGTATTGGAATTGACGAATGATGTATCAGGTTGTTCTTCGATCTGAACAGTAATATTTTTAAATCCTTTATCAGTATAGTATTTTTGGATTACTTCTACTGCACGGCGTCTCATGTTCTCGGTGATGATCGTTGCTTTTACAAGCCCGGTCTTTCCCTGCAGGTCTTCTTCTTCAGATTTTTTTGCTCCCTGGAATTTAAAATTTCCAAGACGGGGCCGTTCTACAACGCTGAGCTCGATCCAGATATTATCACCTTCTACTTTTGTAATAAATATCTGTATATCGGAAAAAAGCTTTTGTCTCCATAGATTTTGTATGGCTTTTGCAAAAAGATCACCCCCGGGATACAGCACTTTATCTCCGACCTGGATATTGGCAATAGAAAGCACAATGGCCGTATCAAGAAAATGGACGCCCGTAAGTTTGATTCCGGCAATAGTATATTCTTTAGGTATACGGGCATTCTCGAGTGCAATAAGATTAGGATCAACTGAAACCGGCCTGGAAGTATCTTCCTGTGCATTTACCAGGAATACGGAGAAAACCGTGGCTATTAAAATAAAACTAATCCGCAGTAAAATTCTTTGCATGGTTTTGTATTCAATCAGTCTGAAAAATTTTCTTTTCCGGCAGTTCAGCTATCTGTCTTAAAAAAAGTGCGAACAAAGTTCCGGTGGCAAATTAAAGGGAAATATTGAAAGGGTTTTGTTAAAGCTACCCTATAAATCCTGCTCTTAATGCCATCCATTTCACTTCATTATACCTGCTTATAATTTATTCCCTGGCTGATTCGTTTTCCAATTGTTCGCTTGTTTTTCCAAATCTTCTTTCCCTGTTCTGATAATCAAGGATGGCTTCGTATAAATTCTCTTTCCTGAAATCGGGCCAGCGTACATTGGTAAAATATAATTCCGCATAGGCCAGCTGGTATAATAAAAAATTACTGATCCGGAATTCTCCGCTCGTTCTGATCATTAGTTCCGGATCAGGAAAATTACTTGTACATAAATAACGCTGTAATGTATCCTGATCGATCTCTTCAATATTCAGATTTCCCTGTTTTACTTCATGAGCAATGTTCTTAACAGCATTCAGCAATTCCCAGCGTCCGCTATAGCTTAGTGCCATGATGAGATTAAGACCCGTATTTTTCTTTGTATATTCAAGTGCTTCATTTAATTCTTTTCTTGCATAATCCGGCAACATATTCATATCTCCTATCACATGGAGTTTGATATTATTTTTGTGGAGGCTTTCAACTTCGTTGCGGATAGTATTTACCAATAATTCCATAAGACCAACAACCTCATATTCCGGTCTATCCCAATTTTCGGTTGAAAAAGCATACAGAGTAAGATATTCTATGCCCAACTCTGCACAGCCTTCAACAATATTTCTGACACTTTCCACTCCGTGGAAATGTCCAAAAAGACGATCCTGTCCCTGTTCTTTAGCCCAGCGACCATTGCCATCCATAATAATGGCTATATGCCTCGGCAGATAGTTCATATCAATTTTTTGCAACAGGTCTGACATGTTTAAAACTGCCTGCTTTTTAAAGACAGGGGGGCAAAGTTATCAAGATTGAGGTGATTTAAATGTATTTAGCCCATAAAAAACCCGCAACTTATCGTTCCGGGTTCATAAAATTATTTAATGCAGGTTTTATCTTTTCCCCCATACTGCAATTCTTGCTTTTCCTTTGGCACGACCCACTGTTTCATACCAGAATTCTATTTTACTTAAATGACGAAGCCCGCCATCCAGGTCAATTACCCGGCTTTCGCCTCCCTGCCTTATAAAACTGCGAATGGATACATCCTGAATACTTCCATTGTCAAAATATACTTTCATATCAAGCAAATGTAATGGCCCATCTGTAACTTTCAATTTCAATTGCCGGAAATCATCATTCACATTCCCCGTATGAATAACATCGTGGTCAAGACCAAAATTTACCCATTTATCGCCAATGAATTTCCATGGAGCATCCGTATTGCTGATAGTTGTAAAACTGAAAAGGCAAATTGCCGTAAGGCAAAGAATAGTTTTGATGTAGCGCATGATTAAAAATATTTATGATGAATAAATAAGTTTATCAATAGACCGTAGTCAGAAACCGATGTTTAGGCTACAACAAAAAACAATTGTGGCAGGGAAAGGAAATCACTAAAGGCAATTAATAAGCAGTAGGGCATCTGTATGACTGCAGGTTGAAACTAATATAGAACATTGCCGTTGTATACTGATCTCTGTTTGTATCAATCCCCCGTTGCCTTCCCTTAATGCCAATTGGAGTTCCAAGCTCATAAGACCTGTCAGAAAGTAATTGGGCGGGAGAAGGGTTGCCGTTGGGTAAAGGAGGAAACACGATTGGATCAGGATATGTTTTGCTTACATCATCAAGATAATCAGTAGTAGTAAACCTATGAACAACCTCAAAGCCGATATTTATTCTATCATTGATGGCATATTTAACTCCAACGCCAAAAGGAATACAAATAGCCATCGAACCATAGGGTTTTCGCTCGGGATATAATGTACTTCCTTGTCCCTCGGTGCCCAATGTGCGTAAATAATATTTTTGCCCCTGAAGAAACGCATAAGGATCATAGCTGAACACACCGGCTCCCAGTGTCAGGTAGGGAGTAAAACTAAAATCAGGATCACCGGGCATAAAGCGGAAAAAATTAAAATCGCCTTGCAGAGCCAGCTCCCATACACTGGTATTAAAGCTAAGATTACGCTGAAGCATTGTAGAATTATGGGTATTGTAAATATCAGAATAACCCAGCTTGGCATAGCTCGCCGATACTCTTAAAGCAATATAATTACCAAAATTTTTACGAAAGAAAATACCGGCAGCGATCTTGGGACGATTCACTTTTGCTCTTGTATTAAGGTCTCCAAAATAATGCCCGGCCCCGATCCCGACTCCAAATTCACCTTCCTGAACGATAGGTTCCTGGGCATAACTGCAGTTACTGACGACACAAATCGCTATAATAAGGATAGCAGACAACTTCTTCATACTTGCAAAATAAATATTTAGGAGTTAATTATAACGAAAAAAATGAGGATTTATTGATAAAGTTGATTTAAAAACAAAAATTCTAAAAGACGAAGGTATCAATTTCTTTTGTCGAGCCCCCAGGTAAGTTTATTCCTCAGCGTTTGCAGGAAATTATTTTCACTGAGACGGATAAGACTCAGGCTGAATGTTTCTCTTTTGACGGCTAATTGTATGCCTTTAGTAACGATCTCTCTCCTCGAATCAAGAGCACAGATAATATGATCTGAGCGGCTTTCAATTTCAAAAGAAATGATATTATCATCAGGTACTATTATGGGCCGGACATTCAGGTTATGAGGAGCTACGGGGGTAATAACAAAACTTCCCGATTCCGGGAAAACGATTGGTCCGTTGCAACTCAGGGAGTAGCCGGTTGAGCCTGTGGGTGTAGCCACAATCAAACCATCAACCCAATAAGTATTTAAAAACTCACCGTTTAAATAGGTATGAATTTTTATCATAGGAGCTATGTCCCGTTTATGAATGGAGAACTCATTCAGGGCGTATGGTACATGTCCGAAAAGTGGCAGATTTGAATCGAGGTGAATAAGCGTCCGTTTGTCGACTACAAAGGAATGATTAACGAGAGCTTTTACCGCTGTCCTGACTTCATCGCGGCCAATACTGGCCAAAAACCCAAGGCGCCCGAAATTAATTCCCATTACAGGCAGATTACGGCCACGGACGAGGGTAACAGTATCAAGCAGGGTGCCATCTCCACCCAAACTGATAATGGCTTCAATATCATTTGTAATATCCTCTGAAAGATGAAAAATTTCGGTGTCGGCAGGCAGGTCAATCTGACTTTTGATCTGTTCAAAAAAAGAATGAAAAATAACAGGTTGGAGTTTTTGATTTTTTAGTTCATCAAAAAATAATTGAACATCCTGCTCCTGGTTGGCGTCCATTACACGACTGTAAATGGCTACTTTCATGTTTGTCAGAAATAGGTCTTTTTGTGTAAATATATACCGTTTTGACCTAACTGGTTAAAGCTCCATTCAAGTCTTATGTTGACATCGTATAGAGTAAGAATATCGATGCCAAATCCTCCTGAGTACAACATTCGGTTAGCAAGACCGTTTGACCCCGGTTGCGGATTGTATACATAGCCTGTATTTCCATAGATTTTGCCATAAATACGAAAAGGAATTTGAGAAGCTGCTTTTTGTTTTGTACGGGGTACGGGAATAGTGAAATTAAATAACTGCCTGGAAAAAGTCGTTTTCAGGAATCCTCCGGCTACTCCATCTACAACATAGTATTCATATCCCTGCATAAACATTTCTCCATAACCCAATAGCCTGGTATTAAAAAAAGACTGTTTAAATGGCAATTTTAGACTACCCATTGTTTGAACGCTAAAATATGTTTCTGGAAAAATTTCCCAGTAATTACCTGTTTTTAAATTCAGTTCCCAAACATTAATAATATGATTAAATCCCTTTTTATCAATATTTACCATTGCCTCGAACCCTTTTAAAGGGTATGGGATGTAATCAACATCATAATAGGTCATGTAATAATAAATTTCAGGGAATCGAATGCTGCTATGCCCACTTGGAAAATAACAAGGATTCAATTCCGTGATGGTATCGTGGACTCTTTCTTCAGTGTAGCCAATGCCAAAACGATGTCTTGTTTTTGTAGCACGCCGGTATGATAACTCCAGGTTAGATTTAAAAAAAGAACGGATAAAATTGTTAGTGTCTTTCAGAAAGACTTCTTTATTATTAATCGTATTATAATTCACTTCACGGTTCTTTCCGACAGCAAGTCCGGCCTTCATTCCCCATTTCATTCGTTTATCAAAATAAAGCCTGTCATAACTCATAGATGCCTGCTTCGTATAGCCGCTCATTAACCAGAGGTTCAGTTTATCATTATATCCTGTTATGTTATTGTACATGAGTTTTACTCCGTAGTTAACCCTGTCAAGGCTTGCTTTATTCTGAACCAGCCATTGATTCAAATTCCGGTCTGCCATTTTAAAATAGGGCAACGGAAATACATACCATCGCTCTTTAACATCAACAAGGATGTCAACATTATATCCTTCAAAACTTTTTAAGGCAACAGTTACCTCATGAAAAAGTGCTGTATTCATCAATTGCCTGCGGGCACCTTCGAATTTTAAAACCAATTGCTGTAGTTGAAATTTATCGCCGGTTCTAAATGGAATTTCACGAAGAATGATAGAAGTCTTTGTTTTTTTATTGCCCGTTATAACAATATTGCGAATGACAAAAGCAGCAGCATGTTGATCACTGCTGTTTTTTTCATCGATTGCATTTATGTTGCCCGGGGAATATTCAGAGGTTGGCTGAGCACAAAGTTTGGTATGTGCTGTCAGCAAAAAAACAATAAATAAATAGGCCCTTAACCTCTGCATCGGGGGAAATATTTTCAAAATAGAAAACAACTAATTTAAAAGGTTTATCGAAAATGATCTGCTAAAGAATAAAGAATGCAGTTTAGATTTTGAGATAGTTCATCAGGTTGTCATAATTAGTTCTTAATTCATTTTCATATAACTCTTCTCCAAAATAATATTTTACATTATACTCATGTCGCTGAAAAGTAGAGACGATATCGGAGACTTCAAGTTTATTGATTTTTATGGTGACCTCCATTAATCCTGTTTTTGGATCAACATTCGTATTCAATTGTTTGATCTGCGCATCGTTACTTTCAACCAGCCTGCTTATCTCATTAAATGAATAATCTTTACTTTCCATCTCCACCACGATCAACCCGCCAGGTTCATTAAGACTCATAAATTCGGATGAATATTTCAGCAGGTCGGGGTAAGTAACTACACCCAATAATTCATTATTTTCTCCGACGATCGGTACTACTGTTAATCCATTTTCAACTGCTACCTGGATAGCTTTCAACACATGTTCATCGTCTTTAACAGAAACATTGGAAATGGATTGTTGAAATTGCTCAAGAGTGGAGCGATCATTTTCTGCCTCTGATAAATCTGTTTCGCTGATCATACCGAGATATTTATCACCATCGACAATGGGCAAATGCCCGACATGATTTTCATTCATTAACTCTAAAGCCTGGTAAACCTTATCTGTAAGGCGTAAATAGGGAAGAGTTTGTGTTTGTAAGTTTCCGGTTAACATGGATAGCGGCATTTAACTATGAGACAGCAATACTCAGGCTACTGTTGCAGGCTCATTTTGTTTTTTTAAAAATTTATGCAAAATGACATTAAATTCATCCGGCACTTCCATCATCGGCGCATGTCCGCATTTGTCAATAAAATGGAGCTCACTGTTCGGTATCAGGCGGTTAAATTCCCTGGCTACGAATGGCGGAGTGATGGTGTCATTATTGCCCCATACTAATAACGTAGGTTGTTTGATTTGATTGAGTTCTTCGCCCAAATTATTTCTGATAGCACTCTTGGCAAGGGCGATTATCTTGATCACTTTCAGCCGGTTGTTTGTTAATTCAAACACTTCGTCAACCAGTTCTTTGGTGGCCATTTGGGGGTCAAAAAATGTCAACTCTGTCTTTCTTTTAATATAATCATAATCACCGCGCTTGGGGTATGAATCTCCCATTCCATTCTCAAATAAACCCGAGCTGCCCGTAAGAATCAGTGATTTTATTCTTTCCGGATGTTTAAGAATATGTATGAGCCCTATATGCCCACCCAATGAATTGCCAAGTAAATGAACATCATGGTAACCTCTTGCTTCAATAAAACGATGTGCAAATCTTGCTAATCCGCCAACGGATGTATGAAGTATGTCCAGTTCAAACAAAGGCAACATGGGCACCACCACTTTATTGTGATGACGGAAATATTCTATCAGGTCTTTAAAGTTGCTTAAGGCGCCAAATAATCCATGTAATAACACTATCGGTTCGCCTTCACCCTCTTCAATGTACCTGAATTTATCCTGTTGCTTGATATTATATGTCATTGGCCTTAATTCAGTATAGGTCTGTCCCGCATCTGCGGGACTAAAATAATCGATTTACTGCAAAAAAACATCCCTTTATGGGGCTTATCGTATAGTTACGTGCCACAAATATAGCTGGCTTGAAGATTTTTTGACTTGTAATATTAGCCGGGAGCATTATCATTTTATCTGCAGAAGAAAATATAATCATCAGAACAGAGATATTTTTTGAGATATCCCACTAAAAAATTCTTCCAGTTCATTGAACATGTTCCTGAAAAAAGGAATAGCTGCCCCCAACATATTAATAGCTTTTGGTCCCCAGGGTTGAATAAAAGAATATGTTTGAGATGCCTGGATGGTTGGCTCCCTGATGAGCTTCATTTCTTCAGCATAAAAAAGGAGAATACTGAAAATGGTAATATAAATGGCTGCATAAAATAAAATGCCACCGATGCGGTTCACAAAACCCAACATCATCGTTTCCGTGGTCTTTTGCAATAATCTTGCTCCCAGTCTCACCAATAATACCACAATTAAAAAAACAAGGGCGAATGAAAGAATTGGCAGCCATTTGTCTGAAACCTTTACAGCATGACCAATATGATTTGCTACAACCGCTGATAATTTTATCGCTGCCGCCAACCCGATAATAATTGCAATAAAAGAAAAAACAGCAATGATCAAACCCCGGCGATAACCCTGGATGATTGCCAGGATCATTAATACTGCAAACAGGATGTCAATGATCATTTGTAATAAAGGTTTATTTAGCTAACAATTCCTTCACCATAGTTGATATTGTTTTGCCATCAGCCTTACCTGCTAATTTTTTTGTAGCAGCTCCCATTACCTTCCCCATATCGGCAGATGAAGTAGCACCGGTTTCAGCAATTACTTTTTTTATTTCAAGTTGCAGTTCTTCAGAAGACATCTGCGTTGGCAAAAATCGTTCGATCACTTCAATCTCTTCCTGCTCTTTTCGGGCAAGATCAATACGGCTTTGTTGCTGGAAAATTTCTAAAGAATCCTTGCGCTGTTTGACCATCTTTTGCAACAATTTAATTTCATCCTCATCTTTTAATTCACCACTTCCACCTTCTGCCGTTTTGGCTAAAAGAATGGCTGCTTTTATGGCTCTCAGGCTCCTGACAGTCTTTTCATCCTTGGCCAGCATGGCTGTTTTTAATTCAGCCATTATGTTTTTTTCCAGGTTCATAAAATTTGTATTAGTGGTTACGCTTTATTGTCCTTTAGCTGTTGAGCTCGGAATTTATCATAAAATTTCCGGGCAAAATTTTTCATATCGTCCACCATCTCTGTGTTTTTTGTAGCCCGCCCATAGGTATCGGCCATTGTAATGATCGTTTGATAAAAAAAATCAGCCATTTCATCCACCATCATTTCTTTTGTCCACAGATCGATACGCAGGGCTGTTTTGTCGGTTCCATCCCAAAACGATAAGATAAATGCCTTTGCTTTTTGCTTCTCCCCAATGGTAGTATCCGATGCATTCCAGTCAATGGATTCCGGTACTCTATTCTCATCCATCTGCACAGTAATGGTAATTGTAGATTTATTCATATTGAATTGTTCGAACTCAGGCGGCAAAGGTAAGTTAATCAGCCTACAGCTTTTCTAATGCTTCGCCAAAGTAATTCAGCGGTGCGGTTCCATGAATATTGTTTGGCGATCATTGATCCTTTTTCAATCAATTCCTTTCGCAAATTTTCATCTTTATAGATCCGCATCATTTTTTCAGCAATGTCTTCAAAGCTATTTGCCTCAGCAAATAAAGCGGCATCAACTGCTATTTCCTGCATGGAAGAATGAGAAGAAGTTATTACAGGAACATGACATTGCATGGCTTCCAGGACGGGCACACCAAAACCTTCAAATAAGGATGGATAAATCAGCGCATAGGCAGAGCCTGTAATTTTTATCAATTCAGGCTCATCTATGTAACCTAAAAGGATCACATCATCCCTGTATTTATAATTTTTTAAACTATCAATAAACGAATTGTATTTCCAGGCAAGCCTTCCCGCCAGTACCAGCCTTGTATTGCTTTTTTGTCTCTTTTTAAAAACTGAAAAAGCTTTTAATAAATTCATCAGGTTTTTTCTTGGATGAATAGCGCCTACATATAAAAAATATTCTTTACCTCCGGTGTATTTTCTTTTTATCTCATTACGGGTGTTTTCATTAACTGGTTGAAAAACCTCTTTTGCTGCACTATACACCACATCGATTTTTTTTTCATCGATCTTGTAATGTTCTGAAATGTCTCGTTTTGAAAATTCAGAAACAGTTACAACAATCTTCGCTTTTTTTAAAAATTCCGGTGTGTATTTTTTATAAAAAGCCAGGTGCGATCTTTTACTGAACTGTGGAAAATGCAGGAATGCCAGGTCATGAAGAACCATGCACTGCGGTATTTTTGTCCTCAGGGAACAGTAACCGTCTGCTGAAACAAAAATATCTGCCTGATATTTTTTTAATACAGCCGGTATCTTTACGTCATACCAATATTTCCAGAGTAAAGGATGCCTTGCCGGCGGGCCGGCAATAACCGGGGTTATATTTGATGAGAAAATGAATCGGTTGTCGTAAGGCCTGTCAAAAATAAAAATGAATTCATCTTCCGGGTGAGCATAAGTTATCCGTTTAAATGTCTCATATATAAAATAACCATAACCTTCCATGTAGTTTTGTAAAAGGAATCTTGTATTAACAGCAATTTTCATGAAGCAGCAAAGGTAATCGCGGAAGCATTGTAGTTTACAGATATAAAAAAATCAGAATCGAAAAATTACTGTTTCCCTGCGTAAAAATCCTCTGTTGCCTGTTTATATACGATCATTTTTTCTATAACCTCGTCATAATTTCTTCCAATGTTTTCAGGTAAAATTGCAGCGCGTTTCTCTATAAATATCCAGCAAAATACAGGTAATAAAAACGGGCAGTTATACAATTGACCAGCGATAATAGTAATTGTATTTTTAATGTTCGCGGATCTTGAAAAGTAACAAGAGGAGGTAATTATTCCACATCAAATTTTGAATTGCTGATAATAAAATTTAAGCAACCGGCTTTTATAAGATAAAAGCAAAATGAAAACAATTTTGAAAAATAAAAATTTGAGTTTAATGAAAAATAAATATTTCTTCTATCCCGTATTTTGGGATAGTTGGTATTAAATTTGATGTTTTTTATTCTGGTAAATTTTTTATAAAAAGTTTACTCCGCACAAGGTCAGACAGTTTTGTAATAGTTCTGTAATAACTGGGGGCAATCACAACGTTACATTGAGGATGATATCTGATTGAAGCTAATAGAAGTAACGAGCCATCTGTCTTGTGTCAATCAACTTTAATTAAATGACCTCTTAGGTGGAAGAGGATGGTGGCTTGTAAAAGGGGCCTTGGTTCGGGGCCCCTTATTTTTTACCTGGTTTTTCTAAATTGAATACCTTTCAGAAGGTAAAATCCCTCTAAAATTCCTATTCCTTTCTTTTTCCCAATTGCCGGATTTTAAACCTCGTTGAAGAGATTCATGGCATAAACAGTTTAAACTGTTAAACCATTTATTTACATTTGCCTTCAATCATGGAATATAATACTACCAGGAATGATTTAGTTATGCGTGAATATGGCCGCCATATTCAAAAAATGATTGAATACCTTCTTACCATTGAAGACACTGAACATCGCCAGCGAAATGCCCAGTCAGTGATTGAATTAATGGGCTTTCTGAACCCGCATTTAAAGAATGTGGAAGATTTCCGTCATAAACTTTGGGATCATCTCTTCCTTATATCTGATTTCAAGCTGGAAGTACGATCACCGTACCCGATTCCAACCAGGGAAACTTTAAAAGGAAAACCTAAACCCCTTCCATACCCTAAACGATATCCAAAGTTCTCACACCTGGGTAAAAATTTAGAAATCATTATTAATAAGGCGCTTAAAGAAGAAGATCCTGAAAAGCGTTTAGGCTTTGCCAACGCCGTGGCTTATTATATGAAACTTGCTTATAATAACTGGCATAAAGAGTTGGTGCATGATGATGCCATACAAAGCGAGTTATCCAACATTACAGGCGGACAACTGGAATTTACCAATACTCCATTTGTAAAAGCTTATCGTCCCCAGGAAAATCGTGATCGTGGTGGTTATGGCAAGCCGCGGGGGAAATTTCAGCAGCGGGGTGGTGGAGGTGGTGGTGGCCATCGTAATGATCGCAATGACCGTGGAGGTGGTGGCGGAAAGTTTAAGAAGAAAAGATATTAAAGCGGGTATCAGTAAATAAAGTAAATAAGCTGTATAAGTTGACTAAAACAAAATGGTCAGCTTTTTTTGTTTTTACCTTGCAATTACATTATATACTTTATTTATTTTACATACACACAATTTCCTATAAATGCATTCCTTCGAAGTTTACGGCGGAAAAAAATTACAAGGGGAGATCATTCCCCAGGGAGCGAAAAATGAAGCCCTTCAAATTATCAGTGCTGTTATTTTAACTCCGGAAAAAGTTACCATCACTAATATTCCTGATATTTTAGATGTAAATCTTTTAATCGAATTGTTAGTTGAGATGAAGGTAAAGATTGAAAGACCGGAAAGAGATACCTGCATTTTCCGGGCGGATGACGTAGATATTGATTATTTACACAGTGAAACATTCAGAAAAAAAAGTGGCAGGTTAAGAGGCTCAGTTATGTTTGCAGGGCCGATGCTGGCTCGTTATCGTAAGGCATTTATTCCAAAACCCGGCGGGGATAAAATTGGAAGAAGAAGACTCGATACGCATATTGTAAATTTTGAAAGATTAGGAGCAACATTTAATTACCATCCCGAAGATGGATTTTTTCATCTGGAGGCGCCCAATCTTAAAGGAACATTTTTATTGCTCGACGAACCTTCAGTTACCGGTACTGCCAATATCATTATGGCAGCAGTAATGGCCATTGGAAAAACAACCATTTACAATGCAGCCTGCGAACCCTATATACAGCAATTGTGCAAAATGCTGAAAAGCATGGGAGCAAAAATTGAAGGTATTGGCAGTAACCAGTTAATAATTGAAGGAGTAAGCTATCTCGGCGGAACGGAACACCGGATGTTACCGGATATGATCGAAGTGGGATCCTTCATTGGTTTGGCCGCTATGACCCAAAGTGATATCACGATTAAAAATGCAGGGCTTGATCACATAGGTATTATTCCTGAAAAATTTCAGCAATTAGGCATTCAAATGGATTTTGCCGGTGATGATATTCATATCCCATCACAGGAAATTTATGAAGTACATCGTTATTTAGATGGGGGTGTCCTTACAATTTATGATCACCCCTGGCCGGGTTTTACTCCGGACTTGTTGAGTATAGTTTTAGTAACAGCGATACAGGCAAAAGGCAGCGTTCTTATTCATCAAAAAATGTTTGAGAGCCGTTTATTCTTTGTTGACAAACTTATCGACATGGGAGCACAAATTATTCTTTGTGATCCGCATCGTGCTGTTGTAATTGGATTAGAAAGAGAACAAAAACTTCGTGGCATCAGCATGAGCAGTCCCGATATACGTGCGGGCGTAGCTTTATTAATTGCAGCACTCAGCGCAGAAGGAAAAAGCATTATTCAAAACATTGAACAGATAGACCGGGGCTATCAGGATATTGATGGAAGATTGAGGGAACTGGGGGCTGAGATACAAAGAATTTAGTTTTATCAGTCCACAGGTTGAACTCTCTGAACCTTTTTTAATTCTTCTTCATTCGTAAGATCAAGTCTCAACGGGGTAATCGAAATATATCCATTTTCAACTGCCCATCGATCTGTTCCTTCTTCTGCAGCCTCCAGCGGAACTATGGCAAACCAATAATGCTTCCTTCCCATCGGATCCATCCCCGGAACTATTCTGCCGTCATACAATCGTACTGATTGTCTTGTCCATTTAGTGCCGATCGGCTGTGGTGGAAAATTAATATTGAATAAAGAAAGCTTTGTGCTTTCAAACATAAGAGCGAGCGTTTTTTCTATATGTGGTTCGAGTTTATCAAAATCAGGTCCTTCTTTTCCGGCTGTCGTACTCAGGGCAATTCCTTTTATTCCTAAAAGCACGGCCTGTTTTGCACCGGCAAGTGTTCCTGAATGCCACATTGAATTGCCAAGATTATAACCCATATTAATTCCCGAAAGAACTACATCGATCTTTGAAAGATGACTACCCAATGATACACAATCTGCAGGAGTTCCGTTCACCCGAAACGCCTGTATACCATCAAAAGATATAGGCGATTTTTTGTATGAAAGCGGTCTTGAAGAAGTGATTGCATGGCCCATGGAAGATTGCTCAGCATCAGGAGCTACCACCTGCACTTCACCAAAACGACTGGCTATTTTCGCTAATGTCTTTATACCCGGACTATAAATTCCATCGTCATTTGTGATCAGGATTCTCATCAATTAATTATCACCAAAACATCATGCCAGCAAAAATGGTACGCTTTTGTAGCAGGTATATTTATGAAGCAGGTTAAAGTATTACATAATCCCAACGCAGGTCATAAACAATACAGTAAAAAAAAGCTGGTATCTGAAATCAAGGCCGGCGGTTTCGAATGTAGATATTCGTCCACAAAGAAAAAAGGATGGGATACGATCGATCCTGAAATTGATTTTCTTGCCATAGCGGGTGGTGATGGCACAGTAAGAAAGGTGACAGAAAAATTGCTTGAAGGAGAACTGTCAAAAAAAAATTACCCGATCGGTTTATTACCTGTGGGGACCGCCAATAACATAGCTAAAACCCTTTATATCGGGGGCCGGCACCAGGACATCATTCAGAACTGGCACAATATGTCAATAAAAAAATTTGATGTGGGGAAAATATCAGGAGCAAAAGGAAAAAATTTTTTTCTTGAAAGTTTCGGATATGGCATCTTTCCTTATCTGATGCAGGAAATGATGGACAAGAACGATCTGTTTAATACCCCTGAGAAAAGGATGGGCCTGGCTGTTAAATTACTGGACAAAATATTGCTATCCTATAAACCACGCTATTGTAAAATGAAAGTAGATGGAACTGATCATTCAGGAGAATTTTTACTGATTGAAATTATGAATACCCGCTCCATTGGTCCTAACCTGGGGCTGGCGCCGCATGCCGATCCGGGTGATGGCGAACTGGATGTAGTGCTGATACCAAAAACTCACAGGGACAAATTCACAACATTTATCCATAATAAAATGAAGGGAATGGATGATGTTTATTCCTTTCACACCCTGAAAGCAAAAAACATCAGCATACGCTGGGGAGGCACTCATGTACATCTTGATGACGAAATCGTTCATTTAAAAAAAGAAAAAGAAATAAATATTGAGCTAAAAGAAGGGTTACTCCGGTTTTTGGTATAATGCTTATTCGCCTTTTCTCAAATATCTGCTGTTCGACTTTGCCCCTCGTGCTGAGCAGAAAAGCCGCGCTTTGTTTTCACAAGGACGGGTAGTCGTACGATTTGCTGCTGTGCAGAGAAAAATTTTGAGAAAACCAGGGGCAGGGATTAATAGAATGTGAAGTATCCGGGGTATAAATTTGTTAATGCGATAGTTTTGTCAAAATATTACAATGTTCATTATTGAAATAACATTCACCAAACCATTGGATGAAGTAGATAAGCACCTGGAAGATCACCGGTCTTATTTAAAACGATATTACTCCAGTAATCATTTTATTACCTCGGGAAGGAAGGTTCCAAGAACAGGCGGGATCATTTTATGCAAGGCTTCATCGATGGACCAAGTAAATAATATTATTACAGAAGATCCTTTTTTTAAAACATCCGTTGCGCAATATAAGGTCATTGAATTTACGCCCTCTTTATGGCAACCTGGTTTTGAAAATTTGTAACCTGCTGACTGGCACGTGTCCCCGCGAACAGCAGAGAAAAAACTATTATCTGTGATCTGAAAAATTATCATCTGAAAACGACCATCTTTGCGCATGGCTTTTGAAAATAAGATCCTCATCATTACAGCTCCTTCGGGTGCCGGAAAAACTTCCATCACCCATTATTTATTAAAAACAATTCCTAAACTGGCTTTTTCCATTTCGGCAACAACACGTAAACCAAGAGACAATGAAAAAAACGGGGTCGATTATTATTTTATTTCAGAGGAAGAATTTCGGCAAAAAATTCAGCATAATGAATTTGTTGAGTGGGAAATGGTTTATGAAGGAAGATATTATGGCACTTTAAAATCGGAATTACAGCGAATCTGGCAAAACCAAAAAATCCCCTTGCTGGATATCGATGTAAAAGGAGCGATTCATGTACGGCAGCAATTTCCGAAAAACAGTTTATCTGTTTTTATCGAACCGCCTTCTGTTGAAGAATTAAAAAACCGTTTGCGGTCAAGAGGAACAGAAACCGATGAAAGCCTGCAGGCCAGAATTAATAAAGCGACTTTTGAACTCTCCTTTCAACATAGTTTTGACAAGGTCATTGTGAATGACCGCTTTGAACGTGCCTGTAAAGAAGCGGAAGAAATAGCAAAAAAATTCATTGAATAAAACCCGGCTTAATTCTTTAAACACTGTTATCATAGATTTATCTTTACTGTTGCTATGTTCGATGCCAAAACGGTTATATGGTTTATAATCACACTGCTGCTAATGGGTTTCTTTGCAGGCATTGAAATGGCTTTTTACAGCGCCAATCGCCTGGGCATCGAATTAAAAAAGAAACAGGGAACAACCGCCGGCAAATTACTCGGTCAATTCACTGAGTCCCCGGTCCGGTTTTTAGGTACCACACTTATCGGCTTTAATATTTTTTTAGTCTTCTTCAGTTTACAGGTCTCTACTGTAATGAGACCGGCGTGGAGCTACCTGGAAAAAAAAATAAATACCGAGATACCGGGTACTGTTAACATCCTTGTTGAGATCATTATTTCCACCTTTGTGGTTATCATTTTTGTGGAATTCATTCCACGTGCCATTTTCAGGGCACGCAGTAACAGCTCCTTAAACAGACTTGCCATTGTTATTGATTTTTTTTACCAGATGCTCTACCCTCTTGCAGCCGGCCTGATCAAACTGGCCGAATGGATGTTAAAATATTTATTCAATGTTCGCTATAATGAAAAAAAAGCGGCCTTGAACCGCAATGACCTTGACCAGCTTTTTCAGCAAACCCGTGATATGGGTGATGAACGGGAAGAAATGAATACAAGACTTTTTGAAAATGCATTGGAGCTTCCCAAGATCAAGATCAGGCAATGCCTTGTTCCCCGCAAAGAAATTATCGGCATTGATCATTATGCATCTATACAAAAAGTAAAAAAGAAATTCGCCGAAACCCAGCTAAGCAAGCTGGTAGTATTTGAAAACAATATCGATCACATTATCGGTTATATTCACCAGCTTGATCTTTTTAAAAACCCGGCGGGCATACAATCAATTTTATTACCTATTCCTGCAGTTCCCGAAAGCATGAGTGCTGCTGACCTGATCACTAAATTCAGCAAAGAAAGAAAAAGTATTGCCTGGGTGGTAGATGAGTTTGGCGGCACCGCCGGTATTATTACCATGGAAGATGTACTCGAAGAAATTTTTGGCGAAATAGAAGATGAGTATGATGCGGAAGAGTTTATTGAAAAACAGCTTTCAGAAAATGAATATATCTTTTCAGGCAGGCTTGAAGTGGATTATCTTAACCAGAAATATGATTTTGATTTCCCGGTCACTGAATCGGAAACCTTATCCGGTTATGTCATCAGCTATCATGAAACGATTCCCCATCAAAAAGAAAGGATCATTATCGGGGATTATGAATTTGATGTTCTTAATGTAACGGAGACCCGCATTGAAACGATGAAACTGAAAAAGCTGAAATAACCTCATATACTTCTGCAAAAAATGAAATGGAAGTAGCAGATATCTTCCCTGTTTCCCGGAATCTCTGTGGTTCTCCGTGCTATTATATCAATTGAAATACTAAAATTTTTTGTTTTAGTCCGTTCATCCAATTCTTTACCTTAGGGTTCTTTTCTTCTGTATTTTGTTACTACTAAAACTACCGTTATGTCGAGTAAATCATTCTTTCTTTTTTTATTGTCCGCTGCAATAATTACACCGGCAACAGCACAGGATAAACCCACTGCCCTTGCCGATACCAGCAAGGCAAAAAAGGCGGCCGGTATCACCGATAAAGTAAAAACCAGTCATAAGATCGATGGCCTCTTTACCCTTTACCAGGATACTGCTACAGGGAGTGTGCAGATCTATGTAAAGAAAAACCAGTTGGGTAAGGAATACATTTATCAAAGCTTTTCTATGGGTGGGCCCACCGGTTTGTTCCTTAATCAAAACATGATCAGGCAGACCATGGTCTTTAAAATTCAAAAAGCATTTGACAAACTGGAATTCAGCCAGGTGAACACGAATTTTTATTACGATAAAAATAATGCGGTTAGTAAAGCGGCCAATGTGGATGTAACCGATGCCATTTTTTATTCTGATAAAGTGGCGGCTGAAGATTCAGGCGGCTATCTGGTCCCCGGCGATGCATTATTCCTGAGTGAAAAACTGGACCAGATACGTCCTACTCTTCCGCCAGGACTCCCGCCCGGTATAGTTTTCAGCCTTGGCAATCTTAACGCGGCAAAATCAAAATACGCGAAGGTTCGTTCCTTCCCCAATAATACAGATGTAGTGGTTGAATTGGCATACGATAATCCTTCACCACTTAACCAGGGAGGAAAAGATATTACCGATGCCCGTTACAATCGTATCCGTTTTCAGCATTCATTTCTCGAAATGCCGAACAATGATTTTCGTCCCCGTCGCGATGATCCGAGGGTGGGATATTTCTCACAGGAAGTAGAAAATCTGACTTCCATCAAAGTAGCTGACTATAAGGATATGATCAACCGCTGGAATCTTGTGAAAAAAGATCCGAATGCCGCATTGAGCGAACCGGTTGAGCCCATTGTCTGGTGGGTTGAAAACACAACACCGGTTGAATATCGTCAAACGATCGTTGAAGCAGGTCAGAAATGGAATGAAGCATTTGAAAAAGCGGGCTTTAAAAATACCGTGATCATGAAGATCATGCCCGATAATGCAGACTGGGACCCTGCTGATATCCGCTACAACGTTATCAGGTGGGTATCCTCACCCTATCCAAGTTATGGAGCGATCGGGCCCAGCTTTGTAAATCCAAAAACAGGGCAGATACTTGGTGGTGATATTACGGTAGAATGGTTCAGTGGCAGCGCTACTCCCATACAGGAAGAATTATTTAACGGTTATACAGCTATTGGTGAAGTTGGAAAAGATAATGACCCGACAAAATTATTTTTAACAGCCAATGAACAACAACATTGGATGGGCTGCACACTGGCCCAGGAATTAAAAGCACAATTCACAGCAGGATTAACCGTGCTGGAAGTTGATGGCGCCGCTCCGAAAGAAATCAGTGAAATGCACAAACAGTTTTTGTATTATCTCATCCTGCATGAAATGGGACATACCATGGGATTGAATCATAATATGAAAGCAACTCAAATGCTGAGCCCTGCTGAAATGAATAATACATCCATCACCCATTCAGAAGGCTTGCAGGGTTCTGTAATGGATTATCCTGCTATTAATGTTTCATCGGACCGTAGTAACCAGGGCGACTATTATACAACCAGGGTAGGTCCTTATGATATCTGGGCCATTCAATATGGCTACACCCCGTTCAATGCAAATGAAGAAGAAGCGGGGTTAACAAAAATTCTTTCCCGGAGTAATGATCCCAAACTGGCCTTTGGGAATGATGCCGATGATATGCGGAGCATCGGTGGTGGCATTGACCCGAGAGTGATGATCAATGATATGAGCAGTGATATGATGACCTATGCGGAAGACCGTATAAAACTGGTGAACAGCCTGATGGGTAAATTAAAAACCAAGTATATTAAAAACGGGCAATCGTACCAGGAACTTCGTTCACGCTATGGTACTCTTATCGGGCAAAGATTTACGATGTTCAGTTCTGTAAGCCGTTACATCGGTGGTGTGTATGTTGACAGAAGTTATCCGGAACAAAATTCGGTCAACAAGCCCTTAACACCGGTTCCTGTAGCTACACAAAAGAAAGCGATGGAACTACTTAGTAAATATTTATTCGCTCCCAATGCATTTGACGGTGATGCGCAATTATTTCCTTACATGCAGTTACAGCGTCGCGGTTTCAACTTCTTTGGTACAACAGAAGATCCAAAAATTGAAAATGCGATCATGGGTATGCAATTGAGCGTGCTCAGCCAGATACTTCACCCTGTAACTACAACCCGTATCAACAATACCGGTTTATATGGCGACAGTTATTCTGTTGCAGAAGTTATGAGTGACCTGACAAAAGCAATATTTGATGCAGATAAAGGCGGAGCAGTGAACCTGTATCGCCAAAACCTGCAAACAGAATTTGTAAAAGGCGCGGCAAATATTCTCAATGCACCCGCAGGTTATGACAATGCTACAAAGGCAGCAGCGCTTAACACTTTGAAAAAAGTCAGAATCCTGCTCGCTACGGCTGTTTCGCCAAATGAACAAACAAAAGCACATCGCCTTCAATTGAATTTTTTAATTGACAAAGCGTTGGTAATAAAATAAAATTCTTATTGCAGATTTATTAAAGCCCACGTCCCGATAGTCCCGATAGCTATCGGGATCGGGACATGGACTTGCTTGCATTCAAAATTTTCAAACTGATCCACTACTACTTTTTTTGTTCAAGTGATCTCTCATACAGTCCTCCTTATCTTTGCAACTCTTATTAAATAGCTGATGGCCTTACTTGATTTTTTAAATAAGAGAGATAAAAGTACCGCGGGTGAAATGTCATTTATAGATCACCTGGAAGAATTGCGCTGGCATATCATCCGTGCTGTGATCGCTATTCTTATTGGCGCCATCATCGTTTTTCTGTATGTCAGGGAGATCGTCAGCAATATACTCATGGGCCCTGCCAATCCGGATTTTATTACTTATAAATGGCTCTGTGCGACCGGCCATTTTTTTCATCTTGGCAAGTCTCTCTGCCTTGCCGGTGTAAAGGTCAGCTTCATCAGCACGGCCATGACCGGTCAATTCATTTCCTCCTTCACCATTGCCTTTATCGGCGGATTTGTGATTGCCTTTCCTTATGTGTTCTGGGAGTTCTGGCGTTTTGTAAAGCCTGCCCTCAAACCCAAAGAAGCCAAAAAGAC
>Ga0184636_1000056_pt1 | contig 25693 bp, 29 predicted proteins | sample PLM3_60_b2_FD_133164 | JGI IMG/M metagenome (GOLD analysis project Ga0184636, IMG submission 133164) | Groundwater sediment microbial communities from an aquifer in East River, Colorado, USA - PLM4_90_b2 | ecosystem: Environmental > Terrestrial > Soil > Riparian zone | place: USA: East River... | reverse complement strand
GGTTGGTTTGACCGGTATTGCTCATGATCCCGTAAGCCGCCAGTTTTCTTTTGGCCTTAAAAGAATTCAGCATGACTGAATTATTATATTTATCCTTTAGCCCACCTCCTGCTTCAGCTTTTCCAAAATATCCTCTTTTCTCTTTCATCTTCAGGTTGATGGTTTTGTCTTTTACTCCATCATCAATACCTGTGAATTCGGCCTGGTCGCTTTTCTTATCAAATACTTCCACTTCTTTTACTGCATCTGCACGCAAATTTTTGGTGGCTATACCAGGATCACTTCCAAAAAACTCTTCACCATCCACCAGCACTTTCTTCACCCGTTCCCCCATGGCAGTTATTTTTCCATCCTTATCTACCTGTATGCCGGGCAATCTTCTGAGCAATTCCTCCACATTCGCTCCGGGCCTGACTTTAAAACTATCGGCTGTATAAACTGTTGTATCTCCTTTAATGCGGATAGGGGAGCCACTTTTAATGATCACTTCTGCCAGTAACTTGCTTTTTGGAGTCATGAAAATTTTTCCCAGGTCAGTTACTGAATTTTGGGCTATTTCTATATTATCAAAATAATCACCGAGGTAAGGATGAGTGGTCATCAGGATGAATTTACCTTCCCTGAGCCCGGTAATAGAGAAATTTCCATCTTTATCGGCACGGGTAAATCTTACAAGCACTGAATCGGTTTTACGAAGCAGCGAAATAACAGTATTGGAAAGATTTTTATTCTCAACCGTATCGGTCACCGTACCTTTAATAGAAGCTGTTTGAGAATGGGAAGCAATTGCAGTTGCAAGAAAAAGAGCAAGGATAATAAAGAGTTTTCGCATAGCTGGTTAGTAAGGTTTAATAAATAGGTTTTTTGGTTAACAAGGGCAAATCTAAAACTAAAAAGTTAGTTTACAAACGATTTTTTTAGTTCTACATCCTGCCGCGCGCGAAAATAAACGAATGTCCTCTTAATATTAGGTTAAAGAATGTGATAATAAGAACTATATGACGCACCAGAAAAAAAGATCCACAAAAAAAGAAAAGGAAAAAAAGACGGCCCAACATACGAACGAAATCGTAAGTAAGAACGGAAAAAAAGATAAGCGGCAAAAAAAGTACGAGGAAGAGCATTTTATCGATACAAGGAAGGCTGTCTGGAATTATTCGATGCTTGCCGATGAAGATGTGACCAATTATCAGAACGGCACAAATTATCGTCTTTATGAAAAAATGGGTTCACATTCCGTCCAGGTTAACAGTACCTGGGGTATGTATTTCTGTGTATGGGCGCCCAATGCAACCTCGGTTTCTGTCATTGGCAATTTCAATGATTGGAAAAACCATGAATTTGAATTGTATCCACGATGGGACAAAAGTGGTATCTGGGAAGGGTTTATTCCGAATTTTAATTTAGGGGAGGTTTATAAATATCATATTGTTGGTTACAGGAATAAAGAACAGGATAAAGGCGATCCGTTTGCAAACTTTTGGGAGAAGCGACCATTGACAGCATCCATAACCTGGGATCTTTTTTACGAATGGCAGGATAAAGAATGGATGAGTGGAAGAAAAAAACATAATTCATTAAATGCGCCATGGAGTGTTTATGAGGTTCATTTGGCCAGCTGGATGCGGCCCGATAGAAACAATGAAGAATCATATAATACATACGACCAGATAAAAGAGCGTTTAGTCCCTTATGTGAAAGAGATGGGATTTACTCATGTGGAATTCATGCCTGTGATGGAACATCCCTTTGATGGAAGCTGGGGCTATCAGTGCACGGGTTTTTTTGCAGCCACATCAAGATTTGGAGACCCCCAGGGACTGATGAGATTGATCGACGCATTTCACCAGGAAGGGATTGCTGTGATACTCGATTGGGTCCCTTCACATTTTCCTTATGATTCACATGGGTTGTTCATGTTTGATGGTACGCATACCTATGAATATGCAGATATGCGTAAAGGTTTTCACCCGGATTGGAACAGCTATGTGTTCAATTATAAACGGGGTGAAGTGAAATCATTTCTCATCAGCAGCGCAAGATACTGGCTTGATAAATTTCATATTGATGGCCTTCGTGTGGATGCGGTTTCATCCATGCTGAAATTAAATTACTCACGTAAACATGGTCAATGGGAACCGAATGAACACGGCGGTGATGGAAATCTGGAAGCGATGGCCTTTATCAAAGACCTGAATGAAACTATTTTCAGGGATTTTCCGGATGTGCAAACCATTGCTGAAGAAGCAACAGATTGGCCCGGTGTTTCAAGACCCACCTGGAAGGATGGTCTGGGTTTTGGAATGAAATGGATGATGGGATGGATGCATGATACGCTGGATTATTTTAAGATCGACCCCATGTTCCGGCAATTCCACCAGGATAAATTTTCTTTCAGTATGATGTATTTCTATGATGAAAATTTTATGCTTCCCTTCAGTCATGATGAAGTGGTGCATGGCAAAAGCCCCATGCTCTATAAAATGCCGGGTGATGAATGGCAGAAATTTGCTAACCTGCGACTGATGTACACTTATATGTGGACACACCCCGGAGCCAAGCTTTTATTTATGGGGGATGAATTTGGACAAACGACAGAATGGAATTACAGATCAGAACTTGACTGGCATTTGCTGCAATATGATGCACATCATAAGCTAAAAGATTGTATTGCTGATCTGAACAATTTGCTGCAAAATGAACCGGCAATGTATGAGAATCAATTCAATCTTTATGGATTCGAGTGGGTGGACCTGAATCACCGTGCTGAGAGTGTAGTAGCATACCGGAGAAAAGGAAAAAAGAAGGATGATGACCTGCTGATCATCTTAAACCTTACGCCGGTTGTGAGAAATAATTGGGAACTGTATGTGAATGATAAAATTTTTAAGCAGGAAATTTTTAACAGCGATCATAAAAATTATTGGGGTACGGGGGATGTGTTTAACCCCCACATACGATCTGAACTGGTAAATAAAGAAGAAAAACTTTACAAGCTGATTTTAAATTTACCGCCGCTGGCGGGGATTGTGTTGAAGTGATTGTGCTTGATTTTTGATCGTTGTTGAGGACACCAACGACGGCCCTGGTAATAATAGATAGAAAATAAAAGAATAACTTTATATACTATGAAACTGATAGTAAAACCTAAAACAAAGCAACAAGAAAAAGATATAAAAACTTTTCTTGAAAATCATTCAATTGATTATACCAAATTAGAAGAAGATGCTGCTATTTACCGAACACGAAAAACCACTAAAGAAAAACAGCTCACCAAAAAAGAAAAGAATATACTTCAAAACCTGGATGAGTCAGTTGGTTTTGTAAATAAGTATAAAAGGGGAAGAGCAAAAACCAATCTGGTTAATGAAATAAAAGAGGCTGTAAATGAAATGAAATTAATAAGGTCAGGAAAAAAGAAGGCCCGTAATGCTGAAGATTTTCTGAATGAATTATAACGTAAAGTCTATTGCAATTTTTGAAAAGCAGGCCAAACGGCTTATCAAAAAATATGCTTCCCTGAAAAAAGAACTTAGAGAGCTGGTCTCAGAATTAAAAATCGATCCTTTAATGGGAACTCCTTTGGGAAACAATTGTTATAAAATACGATTAGCCATTGCCAGCAAGAGCAAAGGAAAAAGCGGAGGGGCAAGAGTAATTACAAACGTGGCAGTAATTGAAAAGAATGTTTATCTCTTGTCTATATATGATAAATCAGAAAAAGCCGACCTGTCCAATAAAGAACTTACTGAATTGCTGAAGCATATTCCTTGATAGATTTCTCCGTTGTCCTTCATGGTAGGAGCTAATTTCTTAAATATTTGATTAAAGAATTTAACAAAAAAAGTGACTTAGCCAGGACAATTATTGTCAATAAATTTTTTCTCATTTGTATTTGGTCAGACAGCAAATAAAAGTAAAATGCTTGCTTGCGGCTGATACGCAGTTATTAGAATATTTCTTCAATCCGCTTAGTTTAAAGATAAATCGCTGTCCTGCAAAATATTAGCAGGATTTTGACGTTTATTACCCAGGTAACTAACGGATTAGCCCGACCAGAATCAAAACGGCTTTACCTCTTGTTAATGTCTCAGGCAATTACTATTTTGGAATGATTTTCGTCAAGCGCCTTCGTCAATTTCGGGTTACCGATAAAACAATATCTATGAAACGTGTAAACCTGGCACTGGTACTTCTTATCATTTCCTCTTTTTTATTTGCCCAAACAGACAGCACTCAATATTTTTTACAAAAAGGTCTTGATGAAAAACAGAAAGGCCGCCGCATGGAAAGCCTGAAAAATTTTGAAAAGGCGATTAAATATGATCCGAATAATAAAGCTGTACTTTCTGAGCTTGCCTCCGCTTATGTGGACCTTCGAAAGTATTTTGACGCTAAAAACACATATAAAAAATTAGTGGATCTTGGCGATGCTTCTGCAACAAATTATAAACAACTCCTGCAACTTTCATTTAATATGAGGTCTTATGACGAAGCTCTTGTCTATGCCAACAACCTGAAAAAAACTGATCCTTCTGAAAAGGTGAATTATTACATTGGTAAAATATATTACGACCAGGATAATTATGGTGATGCCATTCAATCTTTAAATGCTGCGGCTAAAGAAGATCCCCAAAATGCGGAAATACCATATATGATCGGTCATAGTTATTCTGATATGATGAATTATAAACTCGCCGTTCCTTTTTATCAAAAAGCCATTGCACTTGACAGCACAAAAAATAACCGGGTATATGAACTGGGTCTGATCTTTTATGCGATGAACGATGATAAAAACGCTTTGAAATATATACTGCTGGCAGGTGAGAAAGGTTATAAAAAGGATAATGACTATATGGAAAACCTTGGCATCGCCTACCTGAATGTTGGCGATCTTGTTAAGGGTTCAGTTATTTTAAATGATCTGCTGAAAAAACGCCCCAGTGATTTTAATCTTTTGAATATGATTGCTGAAGCATACTATTACAAAGGAAAGTATGATGAAGCCATGGGTTATTGGGATACTATTCTTGGTTATGATAAAACAAACGCCTCTTCTTTATATATGATTGGTATGTGTTATCAAAAGAAGGGTGATAAGGCAAAGGGTCAACGGCTTTGTGATAAAGCAATTGAAATGGATCCGAGCCTGGCGATGTATAAACAGAAGAAGGAGATGGCGGGGTTTTAGAAGCCCACCCCTGCCCTCCCAAAGGGAGGGAGAAGCTAAAGCACTTTTATTGGACAGCTCTACATTCTTTCCGGAACTTTTATTCCCATTAAATGCATGGCTGAAGCAATTACATTTGCAGTCATTTCGCAAAGCTGGAGCCGAAGTTGTTTTTTGTCGGGTGATTCTGCATTCATAACTGAATGTTCTGCATAGAATGTATTGTAGGTTTTGGCAAGAGTAAAAGCATAGATAGCGATATCAGATGGATTATGATCAACAGCGGCTTGCTCAAGGATGTTCGGATATTGCTCCAGTAAAACGATGAGTTCTTTCTCTCCTGGTAATAACTCATGAAACTGTAAGGTATAAGTTGGCTCAGCCTTTTCTTTCCGGAGAATAGATTTTATTCTTGCATGAGTATATTGAATGAATGGACCGGTGAATCCATGAAAATCGATCGACTCTTCAGGATTAAAGATCATTTTCTTTTTCGGATCGACTCTTAAGAGAAAAAACTTTAAAGCGCCAAGACCGATCGTGTCATATAATTCCTGCAATTCAGGCTGGTTAAAATCTTTTACCTTACCGAGTTCTTCAGTATGTTTTGCAGCGATAGAGACCATTTCATCAAAAAGCTCATCGGCATCTACCACGGTTCCTTCACGGCTCTTCATTCTTCCCCCCGGTAATTCAACAAGACCATAGCTTAAATGATAAATACCGTCTGCATAAGGCTTTCCTAATTTTTTCAGGATCAATTTAAGGACCTTCATATGATAGATTTGTTCGTCAGCGATCACATAAAAACTTTGATCATATTTAAAATCCTTAAACTTCTGATCGGCTAATCCCAGGTCCTGTGTTATGTAAACCGAAGTACCGTCTTTTCTTAACACAAGCTTTTCATCAAGACCTTCGTCTGTAAGATTGATCCATACACTTCCATCTTCTTTTTTAAAAAACACTCCTTGTGCAAGACCTTCTTCAACAAATTTTTTCCCGACAATGAACGTATCGCTTTCATAATACAATTTATCAAAATTGGCACCGATACGTTTGTAAGTCACATCAAAACCCTCATACACCCAACTATTCATTTTTTTCCAGAGGTTTACAATCTCCGGCTTGCCTTGTTCCCAATCCAGTAACATCTGCTGTGCTTTTTGCATGATGGGTGTATTAGCCCTGATGATCTCATTATACTCGGCCTTCATTTTTTGCAACTTCTCCTTGTCCTTTTCATTATCAGTAATAAGGGCATCCGTCATTTCCTGCAAAGCGATCAGCTGCGCTTTATCTGTTTCGGAGAAATCGCTGAAATCTTTTTTTTCAATTTTTGCCTGCAACAGGACTGATTCTTCTTTTATCGCTGATTCACATTGTACATAATAGTCACCGACAAAATGATCCCCCTTCCTATGAGTACTTTCAGGCGTAGCACCTTTGCCAAACAATTGCCAGGCGATCATACTTTTACAAATATGTATGCCCCGGTCATTTACTACACAGGTTTTATATACATCATACCCATTGGCTTTTAATATTTCCGCCACGCTCCATCCTAAAAAAATATTTCTTAAGTGGCCAAGATGAAGGGGCTTATTTGTATTGGGAGAGGAATACTCAACAATGACTTTCATACCTGTTGAAGGTCTTATTCCAAATTGTCCCGCTAAGAAATTTGTTTGCAAAAAATTTACCCAATACTCATTGGTCACTGTAAGATTTAAAAAACCTTTAATAACATTGTATGCATTGAAAATAGTGGGGTGATGACCAATAAGATGGTCCCCCAATTCTTTTCCAATTTGTTCAGGTGATCTTTTAAGAGATTTGATAAAGGAAAATAATACGACTGTATAATCTCCTTCAAATTCCGGTTTGGTTGTATTAATGGTTAAACTCTCCCCGCTGAGATCAAATTCGTATAATTCTTTAAGAGCTTTAATTACAAGCGGTTTTATCTGGGCTACAATGCTCATATCCATGCTGATTTGGCTGCGAAATTACGAAAGGCTGCGCCTTAAATCATAAGTGGCAAACAACAATTTCAAATTATGCCGGTCCTGAATTTATGACACAATTGATTTTTTTGACTTTTTTGCGATTTGAAACTTGCTATTTGGAACATTCTTTATCAACTTTGCAACTTCATGCGGGAACACATACATTCAGCCAGGGATCTCATCATTCGCACCATTGATTATTTTTATCCTCCTTTCCGAAGGGTAATGGATCTGAAGAGTTTTCGCTATGCTGCCTGCGGCGGGAGTAACAGCTTATTCGATATCTCGCTTTATTTTGTCACGTATAATTACATCCTGCAAAAATCAATTGTCCGCATCGGCAGTATTGCAATCAGCCCGTATATCGCTGCTATGATGATCACATTTCCCATAACTTTTCTAACAGGATTTCTTTTGATGCGTTATGTAGTTTTTCCTGATGCAAAGGCTACCCGGAAAAGAGTCCAGGGAAGTAAATACCTGGTAGTGGTATTTTGCTGCATTCTCCTTAACTATATTTTTTTAAAACTGTTCGTGGAAAAATTAGGTTGGTGGCCACTTCCATCAAAAATAATCACCACGGGGCTTGTTGTTCTTTTCAGTTATTTTTCACAAAAGCATTTCACATTTAAAGTAACGGTGCCTGCTAAAAACTAAAACTTCCTGCATCTATTTTTACTGATAAATTTCCGCTGCAATTACTGCGGATAATAAGGCGTTCTCTCAGAGGATAAATAGCAATGATTTTTATTTCATTCATATTGCCGGAGCTTTGAATTCCCTTTATCCATTCTTTATTCAATTGCTGGTTAACCGTTGTGATGGCCGTATTAATATAAGACGAAAGGTCAAACTGCGAATACTTTTTTAATTCATTGACAATACGACGACTGAATAACCATTCAGCTGTTTTCATCAACATGTTTTTTGATTTGATATCAAAATCCAGGTCTTTCAGTTCGATTTTTTTTGTTGAAACATCGTAGGATGGCTTGCCGGTTAAATAAAACAGCCCTTTTTGTGAACCCTCAAAATTTACTTTGATAATAAGATGTTCGTTATCCATCCCGTACAAACTGCATTCTTTAATGATCACGTATTTGTTTGAAGCCAGGTCAAACCGTTTATCTTTTAATTGAGTTGTGACGATATTACTCAGCGAATCATAATTCAACACGGCATCCAGAAAAATAGTAAAGCCTGTGCGTTGACTAAAATCGCTGATTCCAGGAACGATGGTTAAGTGTTCCTGGGGCTTTTCAAAACTGATCATTGGTTTTGCGGCCAATCCAAGAAAAATATTGAGGGAATCATTTTTTGCAAACAAATTATTGATGCGGATCTTAGTCGGATTTATTTGCAGCCAACCCAAACCATACATACTATACACTTTGTTCAGCTGATCCCAAACCTGTTGAAATTTTGGACGAAGATCGTAGCTCCCAAAATTTTTTTCCATATCTGTTTTTGCAGCATCAAGTTCTTCTTTTAACCCTTTCATTACCTGGTCAGTGATATCCTGCCCCCAAAAACAAACAGAGCATTTATCGATTGCCTGCGGTTCTGATCTTTTTATTGAAAGTTTTGCTTTGAGATCGGGCATGACAAAAAGAGAGTTCTGAAAGTTTACGTTCACTTTTCGTTCACCTTCATCATAACCGCAACGGCAGGCAGGCGTCCATGGCGATAATGCAGTACCGTTTACACAAACCCTTGTTGAACCGATAATTTTATAATAGCCTGTAAACCCTAATGAAACTGCTGTGCCGGCTGCTTTAATTTGCAAAGGGCCGCGACGGAAAGTGTATTTATATCTTGTGCCGCAACCACCCTGCACCCAGCCCTCCGGCCAGCCGGGAGAAGTAAAAACGGTATCGATTGCTTTTTCAGCGAATGTATAAATGGATTTCAAATTTATCTGTATGGGAATATTGATCTCTGACTCCGGCAGTGAATCAATTTTCAGATCCGTTTTGGATAGTGATGGCTTATCTGGTATAATTTTTTTTGAACAGGAAATGAGTATAAAGCAAAGTAAAATGATCATTGCAGAAAAAAAATTGCCACAGGGGTTTGACATAGCGTTTCAAAGTAAAAAGATTACAGTCAAAAAACGGGACAATCGGGGTTAAATTTTAAAAGATTTGTTATTGATTCTAAAGGCAAATAGGGGTTTTTGCCGTTTAAAACCGTATATTTCCTATTGCAGGAATGAAGCTTTATTGCATACTTTGACCTCATATTCATCCTTTCAATATCCTATCTCCAACCCATCCTTTATCCTTTTAACCCTATCCGGATTCTAAACGGAAAGCCACTTTAAAAACGTACCATTATGAAAAAGTATCTTACTTTCTCAAAAGACGCTGTCTTTTATTTAAACTCACTGGAACTTTTTATTCTGGCAGGAAACAATCATTCGCCCTAACGGTTTATCATTATTATTCTGATAAGATGAATAACTAATGCAATATCCCGAACCAAAGCCACATTTATTATCTAAATCAACTCTATGATCACAATCACACTTATTGCAATTATCAGTCGTTCAAAATATTTACAATTTCATTTATTCCGGCTTTGCCGGGTAACTCCATTAATGATTCGCCATTAACCATCGAACTGGTCGAGACATGGGTAGAGGACGGTTGGAAACCACATTACCCTTGTTTCGACCTTTTACATTTCTTTTGGTTGAGTCATACTGAACCAATTCCCGCATCCATCACTTATAATCGCCTCTATTCCGTAGAATTGCTCTTTAGGTTCTGATTTAAATTGAACTCCTTTCGCTTTCAGCTCTTCATAGGTTGCTCTGCAATCGGGTGTGTACATGGCACCTGCTCCCATTGCCCCTTTATCCAGTAATAATTTCAAAGCATTTTTTACATCTTCATCAAATCCGTTATTACCGGTAGCAGGGAAGAGAATAATTTCCAGGTCAGGCTGATCGGGAGGATTTACAGTCAGCCAGCGAAAACCATTATCCATCTTAGCATCAGTGTTCACTTTAAAACCAAGCTTATTGACATAAAAATCGTATGCTTTGTCCTGGTCATTCACAAAAAACGAAGTGTGAGAAAGTTTTGTTATCATAATTTTTGATTTAGGCAACAAATTTAAATGAGGTTTTCAGAAATTCTTTCTTGAATCTTGCTTTTGTTGTGAATAGTGAATGGTCAATAGTCAAAATATCATCAGCTATTCACTATCATCTAACTTATAATTTTCAATAAAACAATGAGGGATAAACGATTTAGGTTGTTCTTTTTGTTTTTGTTTTTTCAACCAGGCCATATTACGATAGTACTGTGGCGCAAAACCAATTTCTTTTTTGAATAGAATACTGAAAGAGCCAATACTCTCAAAACCTATTTCATTGCAAACTTCGGTAACAGGTTTGTTTTCGGCCAGCATATCCCTGGCTTTGTCTAATCTTTTCCTGGTGAGATACCTGTGGGGGGTATAACGATAAATTTTCGTAAACAAACGATGAAAATGAAAACGGGAGAGAAAAGCCTGCTGCGATATTTCTTCAAGATCAATTGACTCGTGAAAATTCTCATCAATATAGATCTTGGCAGTGGCGATGCGCTTATATATGTCGTTGGTGAGGCTCATATTGATAAAGATAAAAGATAATAGTGATCCCGATAGCTGTCGGGAGATAAAACTGTGTATACAGAGACTTTTATCTTTTAGTTATTCACTTTTATCTGTTAAATATTTCTGGGGTTTTTCCAACTCTTCCCCAATCTTTCCACTGTTCCTTTCAATCGTTCATTTCTTGTCTCTTCTCGTTTTGCCGTGACAATCCATTCGATATATTCTTTTTTGTTAGTAAAGGAAAGAGTATTAAAAAACTCTTCCTGTTTTTTATTTTTCTTCAATAGGGTGGCCAGGTCGTCGGGTAATCTTGCGGTTTTGGTTTTTGGATCAACATAATCGAATAGGGGACGTTCTTTTGGTCTGGTTTCTCTTTTTTTATCAGTTTCTGTTTTTAATCTTGATCCAAAAGTTGACCAGGTATCGTCAAAAGAAATAAGACTGATCCATGTAAGTTCATCGTGTTTTAAAAGCTTATCCCAGCCTTTATCTCTTGTAAGATCAGTTTGAATTCCTGAACTGCCTTTCGGGTAATAGATCCACAATACAATTTCATCTTTGATCAGATCCAGCACGTTCTCCAATTCTTTTTCCAACTGAGCTTTGTTCATTACAAACCAGTGGACCTGGTTATATTTTTTCCCATCGGTTAAAATTTTTACAGCAGCCGGCAATGGACCGATGTTCTTTTTAAATTCAGACGGAGCATTTATAGTTAATAAAGCAAAGCCTTCTTTGATCTTCAATTTTTGTGCTGTGGATGCAGGCATAGCAAAAAATTTAAAGTCAAAGATAATTGGTTAAAGGAACAGGAGTTTATTGAATATTGCTTTTTAAGACTGGCTTAATCCCGTATTAAGTACAGGTTAAGGGGTAAAGAATAACAGCTTTGTATTAAAACCTGCACACATAATTGGCTTTTTTCTTATCTGCCGAATGTAAATTCAGTCTGTACACTTCATTTAAAGCCGCCTTTCTGTTATCCCTGAAAACAATTTTGATCCTTACCATAAATTCTCCCCCTCCATTTGAACAAAGAGTGAAATTCGAATTTCTTGTATCTGCCTTTATGATCCTGGTAGAATTTTTAAATGTCGGATCAAGATAATATTCAACTTGCCTGATGCTATTTAAAAAAGCCGGATCAGCCGCTAAAAAAATTTTCCAATCAAAATAATTGCCTGAGTTCGGCCTGGGTTTGTATTCATTATCAAAATGATGATTCGCCCTGTTTTGATTTTGGCTGGATCCGGCAATCCAAAAGGCGCATAAGATGAATAAAATGATTACCCTCTTCATTACATTTTATTTATTGATTTTTTAAGAATATTGTTGGTGTCAACGGATTAAATGAATGATAATACCATTTCTTTCTTGTCTTCTTATCCACCAAATAGATATAGGGTGCAGCATCAGAAAACTCCTGTAGGGATAAATTTTTAAAAGTTACTTTGTACGCTTTTTGTGCCGCACAGGATGATACCTTGTATTCTATACTGTCGCTGTTTTCATCCCAATTTTTATGAAAGACACAGGTTAAAGATTGAGCTGAAGGCGGTGTTGTATTTTCATCATCATCATCAAGAACTAATTGATAAGTTATATCCTGTGTTTTCAGGAAAGCAATAATTTGATCCTTTACTTCTATTTGTTTCTGCTGATCGTCAGCCTTCTTTTGCCCGGAAATATATTTTTGTTTATAGCTGTTCTCATTTAAGTAGAAGCCTAAGCCGCAAAAAGCCATTCCGGCAAGTATAATAGCTGTCACCACCGAGATTTCTAATGAAATACCAAGAAACGAGAACTTCTGCGCTTCTTTGATATTTGAACCATATTTGAAGAAAAATGCACCGATTCCCATTAATATGAGCATTATACCAAATATTGGAAAAATCAGCTGAGAAAAAATTTCCATAATTTTTAATTTTAATAATGAGCAATTAAAATTTGCATTTCACCATAAAATAAACCTTAGTATATTCGATTTTATCCTGCTCTTACAGACTTTTAACCATTTATTTTTATCCGCTTGCTCCTCTGGTTATCATCTTCAGTAATTAATAGGGGTATTGTCAGAAGAATAAATACTCAGCTATTGAAAAACCAGCGGATAAGCTGAAGCGATCATTTATCTATTCCGAATTTTTTTGTATCCACCCATTCAGCCTTCGTCATGCTCCACCAATCATCTGCGATTCCGGCTGTGACATAATCATAAGGGAGCCAGCCGTATCCTTTTTCGCCCCATTCTGTTCCCCATGAATTTTTAATCATGATAGCCCCCTGTGTAACTATCTTCTTATTGCTCGGGTTTACAATTTTTATATCATCATCAAATCCTACTGCCAGCACAGCATGCCCGCCATCTACGTTTTCATCTTTATCAGGAAAAGGAATCCTTCCATTCTCTGCAATATCCAGCGAAGAATAGCATGTAAATCCAAAGATCATCGGTAACCCATTGCGGATCTGGTCTTTGATCTTAAGAAGCAATTCTTTTTTTGTGGTGCCCGGTCCGTCCAGCCGGTAATACAACAGAGCCTGGTAATTTTGCGCATAGGAATAAAGAAAGGCACTGGGCTCTTCATTGTATTTATGTTCCAGGTAAGGCCAGTATTTTTCAGGGACGATTCCAAACAGGGCCATCGCTCCCATCGTGGTGCGAAGAAATGCCCCATCATCTCCCTGGAAACCCAATAAATTACGGGTTGCTTTATAAAGAAATAATCTCGAACCGTCGATATATTTTCCAAAAGCACGTTTTTCAAAATATTCGTACAATCCAACTCCCGCATGTGCAGTACAAGAGCCCAATTGACCCTGGTCTTCGATGGGAGAACACCATTCTGTCAGGTCCATCTTTGTACTTAATTTTTTTGGAGTGCCGGTGCGTTTACCTTTATTAACGCGGCTTAAAATTTCACTGACAGATTCTTTAACTCCCCTGGCAACCTGTTTTTTATTTAGGTCCTTTGTAGAAGGAGTATTGTCCCGGAAATCAGGCAGATCTTTTAACCAGCCCTTTCCTTTGGTTGAAGCAATGGTACTCATATTTTATTTTTTAATGGTTAAGAAATGATCATTCTTTCAGTTTTTCATCGGGGGCGGGTTTAGCGGAGTTTAAAGATTACTGTAAATGTTCCTATAGCGAAACACTTCTTTAGAATAATCTTTTGAGAAAGTAAAAGAATCCACATCAAGGTTATTCGATAAGGCCTTATTTACATTTCCTTCGCCGCAATTATAGGCTGCAGTAATGGCTCGTTCCCACATGACCGGAGAAAGTTTTTGTTCCCAGCCTTTTTGTTGAAGAAAATTTCTTTTACCATCAAGTACTTTAACCGCCATCTTTGCTGTTTCCAGCGGATCCATCCACTTCCCTGAATTTATAAATGCCGGAAAGGAGCCAATATCAATTTGCCAGAATCCAAAGCCATGAAAAATTTTTTCAGGTTCGCCCGGCCGTTTACCGAAATCCCCTTTCATGAGTTGAGAAATCTGATCAAATGCCAGGCCCTGGTTCGCAAAACGTGAAAAAAGAAAGCCTGTTTCGCGTGCACACATACCTGCCAGCCAATCTTCGGTATACATGCTTCCTGCAATGGCTTGATTCATTATACTGCCGAGATTATCTTTTATCCACTTCATCATTTTTGGATCGCTGTTTAATTGGGGTGGTATAGGTTCTTTGTCGGGATTAAATCCCAGCGAACCAGCCTTGCCCAGGGTTAAGCTTCCCACAACACCTGTTGCTTGTATGCCATGAAAATTTTGAAATGCCTTTGTTGCTTCTAAAGTTTTTGGCCCAAAATTTCCATTTGGTTCGGCAGTAAAGAACCCCTGGACTTTAAGAAATTGCTGCCATTTTTTAACCAGGGGGCCATTATCGTTTAGCTGAAGAGCCATAATAATTCTTTTAAAATAAAAGAATGGATGAGTGTTTAAAAAATCATACATCCATGATTCCGAGAGCTGCAAATGTCTTCGGTCCAACAATCCCATCGGCATCAAGATTATTTTGCTGTTGAAAGGTTTTTACTGCATTGACTGTATCACTGCCGAATACGCCGTCTGCTTTTATTGGCGGGTTGGCTCCTTTTGCATTCAGTGCTTCCTGTATCGACACTACAGCATGACCGCTATCACCTTTACGAACATAAGAACCTGTAGTAAATTTTTTGGCCGGTACTTTAGGTAAAGATGCTTCTTCCTGGATAGCTCCAAGCAATTCCGGAGAGGCAACACCAGTTACCGGGAGAGAATGTTTTTGCTGAAATTCCTTAATGATATTTTCTGTTTCGGAACCGAAGATTCCGTCGACAGTAATAGCGAAGTCAAGGTCGTGCAATAATTTTTGCAGCACTGTCACATCACTGCCTGTGTCTCCTTTTTGTAATACTTCATCATCCTGTGGGGGAGCAGGATCATTCAAAGCTTTTGGAGAAACAAATGCTCTTACAAGAGATTTTTTTCTTTCGCGCAGCATTACTTTACCGCCATCACTGTCATTTCCTTTTTCAGTATTGCCTTCCCAGGCTTCGAAACCGGTTTTATTTGCATCGAGCCATTTTACAAATATACCTGTGTGATCACAAACTCCGTCACCACCCCAATCGTATAAAACAATATCACCCGGTTGAGGATCTTTAGTAATCCGGTTATTTCTTTTCCAGTAATTGAATCCTGATTGGCAGGATTGATAGCCTTTAACTGTATCAACATGCTCCAGCGGGTGACCGGCATGATCGTAGACCCAGCTTACAAATATGGCGCACCACTTAACCCCGTTAAGACCATACCATTCACCATATTTATTTTTATTTGATCCTGGAGGAGATTCTTTTGTTCCGTTTTCAGCGGAAGCAGTATCAAGGATAGATTGACGTGACATAAGATTAATGATTTAAGGGCAGAAAGGATAGTTAGCGTTTATTTCCAAATCCTGTTAAGAAACTTAATGCTGCAATCAGGTTCCCGTCTTTTGTTATTGTACCATCAAAATTTTTTCCGAATGAAAAAGTAAGTTTTTGATTACTCCAGATTGAATATTCTGCGTTCAGTACGAATCGCCAGGAAGGATCAATAGTATTTGATGACAATACACTCCTGTATATACCTTCAAAACTGAAATTAAATCTTGCGTTAAGATTTGAATATACATACCTGGCCCCGGCATCCAGCGTGGAAATATTTCCTATCTTATTTGGCGAGTTGTCTTTAGCAAATATTCGGTCAGGGTTGTATAGATAACGAACGATCCCCAGGAAAGAACCGCCTTTTTTTCCTGTGTAGCCAAAAGTTGTCCATGCTCCTGCGTTAAACATCCTGGAATCATTGAATCTTTTTTTAATAAACTCCCCGCTCAAACCTCCGGCAAAATCCCAGGACCATCCTTCCCGGCTGATTATAAATCCCTCAGCAAGTTTTCTTAGATCCTTCAAATATGTTTTCAAATTTTCTTTTGACTTTATACTTTCTTTTAAAGCTCCCGTTAATGATTCTATGGCGTCCTGGTTATCTTTAAATGTTTGAGTGTTTTTAATATCCTCCATTTTTAATCCTTCTTTGAGCATGGCCTTAATAAAATTTTCTTTTTTTGCTAAAAGTGATTTCATTTCCGGGTCTGTTTTCATGAATACCTGAATAGTGTCTATGATGACGTTGTTAATATTTTTCTGGATCAGACCTATTTTATTAAGCGTGTTTTTTGTTTCATCGTCATAATCTCCTCGCAGGATCGAAAATTTAAATCCAAAGCCCGCATAGGTGTTATTTGCATTCAGGTTTTTGTCCAGAGAATCGGGATTTTTAATGGCAGTAGAAAAAATAAAGGTTTGTCTGAAAATATCTCCTTTGTCCCTGCTGTTTAGACTTGCTGTTGTATAATCGCGTTTTTTAGATAAAAGCCAGAATGGAGCTATATCAACGGCATAATTACCCGGAAGTTTCGTAAAAGATGAGGTAGCCGATTGAAGCGATAGCATAAACGCCGATACATCAGTTGGCTTCTCAATATCACTGGGCGCAAAACCCAGTAAATTTGATGCAGGCGAACTGGGAGCTTTTAAGAGATCAAGTTTAACACTATTTGAATCATTGTTTTGTGACCAACAAGCCAGACTGGTAAAAAAAAATAAACTGGTTATGAGAATATAATTTTTCATTTTCAGGCTTTAAAAAATTTACAGATATATGTATAGGTAATGGTTTCTCCTACACTGTGGGTTTTAAAAAGCAAATCTTCGCTGGGCGACTGGCCACCCTTCAGTCGTATTGTTACTTCCGCCTTTGCCTTTTGACCGGCAGTATTCGTAATTGTCGTAGCAATAAATAATGTTTTTTCATCCAGGTTCTTATTAGTATCTAAAGGCTTTTCATTATAAGAACCGTTATGTCCATCTTCCTTAACTGTGTCATCAAGTTTAATCGTACTTGTACATGTTTGCCCCGGCGCATTAATAAAAATTTCAAGTGTTACATTACGTTGGGAATTATCAACCACGTAAAAAGTATCCACTGTTGTTTTTTCCTGGTTATCTGGCATATGTTTTTTTGCCTACTCTATCCCCCGTTTTCGGCTTACCGGTTTTATTTTCAATCATTAGAAATTACCAGTTTGAAATCCTGCTTTTGCATTTGTTCTTCGAAAGCTGCAATAGTGGCTCCTGAATGCACAACATCCTGTTCGTTATCCGCATTAATATCTTTATGAGCATCGCCGAGTGCTATGCAACCAAGTAACTCGGAAAAAAAATTTGCAGAATGAATTCGTATGCCTGCGCGATTGGGAACATTCAAAACCTCATAAGTAAAAACATCTCTTCCTTTATGTTCTGACATCCGGTTTGACCTTGTGTATTTACAGGTATAACTGCCTGCAGGAATGCAGGAGATATTGGATTGATTATCTTTCCATGGAAGTTCAAGTGTTTTGCAAACGAATAATTGCCCGTCGTTTTTCACAAATGACAAAATCCCCAGCGTTTGTTTCGAATCATCTGAAAATCTTTTTAGAAATGCTTCTTTCATTGTAGATTATTTTAACGTGAAGATTTTTTAACTCTTTTTATCATCTCCTGCTGCTGTTGAGGCAGGCTTAGGACCGGAACCCCGCAGATTTGCAACCTTATTAAGTATATCAAACCAGAAAGGAGCACCCATAAAAATAGCAAGCACAGTTAAAGCCAACCCGCCAATTTTAGAAAGAATAAATAAAAACCACGAATCAATAGCTTTAAAATCTGTATTGCTCCAGCCAATAGGTATTGCAGCTTTCAGAGCCGCATTTGCCTCATTCACTTCGTTCAATTTCGCTTTAAAGTTCTGCTCAATTTGCTCAATTGTCTGTTCTGTACTATCCTTTGTGCGGGAAATGGTATCGGCTGCAATAGCATTTTTGACAGTGGTCAGGTTAGCTTTTATTGTACTGTCTTTTGCTGTTTCGTAAGCTTTTGCAGCCAGCTTTGCCCTGGCTTCGGGATTACTATATAGATATTTTGAAATGGCTATGCTGTCGGCGTTAAGAAAAATGGCAATGGAGCAGGCGACAATAATGGTAAAAAAACTGGAATGTCTTTTTAATACACCTGTTAACCTGTCCATTGACGAATCGTACCAATTCTCAACTTTCGACCGGAACATCTCAATTTCACTCATTGTCTTAACCGTAAGTTTCTCATAGGAATCTTTTGCTTCGTAAGCATAATTTAATAAAGCACGTTGAAATTCCGTTGATAAAACTGTTGTCTTTTCAATCGATGTTATAAGTTCATCAATAGTTTTGACAATTTTTGTTGGATCAACCTGGAAAGTTATTTTTTCAATCAGGGCAGTTGTGAAATTTTTCGGACCTATATACGAAGTTGATTGACCCTTTTTGGATAAGGCTGTAACCGAGCAATGATCCATGATGGCCTGTCCCAATGTAATTTCCGTTCCATCGGATTGTTTAATTTTTTTATCGAAAATTGTAACCAACCATTTTTCAAGCACTCTGGCCCTTATTCTTTTAGCTGTCAGGATCATTTCTACTACAGAACTGCTGATGATGCTCAAAAGAAAATAAATAAAAATTATTCCTATGACAAGATCTAAAATGGGGAAGCCGCTCATAAATTTAAAATTTTGGTGGTGACTGTTTAAGGAATGAAATGTTCCGGGTTATTAAAAAAGGTAACGGATCAACCCTGGTGAAGTAAAGCCATTCTTGTTCTTTATAAAAAATAGTAAAGATGATTCCAAACCGGCAGATCATAATAGTTCGTTTGCATTAGCTAATGTTATTAAAGAAGTACGGGATCCTGCAATCAAAAGGAAGGAATTAATAACTGATCCTTCAAGTGCAACCATCAACAAGTTATTTAATTAAGAAACCTTTGACAATCCCCATTTAATGGTATATTGAAAGATATCTTTTGCAAATGTTCAATATCGGAATTAATAAAAACAACCGTAGAAACACGGTATTATTTTACATTTGAATGCTTCTTACAAATCAAAAACCAGGAAAAATTGACCAGGTACAACCGGGCCCGGAAGTTTCTGCATAAATAGAATCCTGACATGGGCTTATCTGCAAACCCCTGTCAATTTTACACATAACCCAGCCATGGCACTATCATTGAGAATGATATAGCGAACCCGAAAATTCTATACAACATGGGAAAAATAATAGGAATAGACTTAGGAACCACCAATAGCTGCGTAGCAGTTATGGAAGGCAATGAACCCGTAGTGATCGCCAATGATGAGGGTCGCAGGACAACCCCGTCTGTAGTGGCTTTTCTGAAAAATGGTGAGCGGAAAGTAGGTGATCCGGCCAAACGTCAGGCTATTACAAATCCTCATAATACCATTATGAGTGTGAAGCGTTTTATGGGGCGTCGCTATGATGAGGTGACTGAAGAGATCAGCCACTGGAGTTATAAAGTGGTAAAAGGTGACAATAATACCGTACGAATTGACATAGACGGTAGGCCTTACACGCCGCAGGAGATCAGCGCCATGATTCTTCAGAAAATGAAGAAAACTGCTGAAGACTACCTGGGACAGGAAGTGACTGAAGCCGTTATTACGGTGCCTGCTTATTTCAATGATGCCCAACGCCAGGCAACAAAAGAGGCTGGTGAAATTGCCGGTTTAAATGTTCGACGAATCGTGAATGAACCTACTGCTGCGGCTTTAGCCTATGGTTTGGATAAAGGCAGCAAAGACCATCATATTGCTGTGTTTGACCTGGGTGGAGGAACCTTCGATATTTCCATCCTGGAATTAGGCGATGGTGTGTTTGAGGTAAAATCAACCAATGGGGATACTCATCTTGGCGGTGATGATTTTGATAAGGTAGTCATGGATTGGCTGGCTGATGAATTTAAAAAAGATGAAGCCGTTGATCTTCGCAAAGACCCAATGGCTTTGCAACGTTTGAAAGATGCTGCTGAAAAAGCAAAGATCGAATTGAGTTCTTCTTCTGAAACCGAGATCAACCTGCCATATATTACTGCAATTGATGGGGTGCCCAAACACCTGGTAAAGAAATTGACCCGTGCAAAATTTGAACAACTGGCCGACAATTTATTTGCAAGATGTTTGAAACCCTGTGAAGCTGCTTTGAAGGATGCAGATTATGAGACTTCAAAAATCGATGAAGTGATTCTTGTAGGGGGCAGTACACGTATTCCAAAAGTGCAGGAGATAGTTGAAAAATTCTTTGGACGAAAGCCACACAAGGGTGTGAACCCGGATGAAGTGGTGGCTGTGGGTGCAGCTATCCAGGGTGCGGTATTAACAGGTGAAGTAAAAGATGTATTGCTGCTTGATGTTACCCCGCTTTCTCTCGGAATCGAAACGCTGGGTGGTGTAATGACAACACTCATACCAAGCAACACGACCATTCCGACAAAGAAATCAGAAGTATTCTCAACAGCCAGTGACAGTCAGCCTGGCGTGCAAATACATGTATTGCAGGGTGAACGTCCGCTTGGAAAAGATAATAAAAGTCTCGGAATATTTAACCTTGATGGAATTCCGCCGGCTCCAAGAGGAGTGCCGCAAATTGAAGTGATCTTTGATATTGATGCCAATGGTATTTTACACGTAACGGCAAAGGATAAAGGCACAGGTAAAGAACAAAAAATAAGAATTGAGGCTGGAAGTGGTTTAACCAAGGAAGAGATTGAAAAAATGAAGTCTGATGCAAAAGCAAATGAAGCAACAGATAAGGCCGAGAAAGAAAAAATAGAAAAGCTGAATGCGGCAGATGCGCTCGTATTCCAGACTGAAAAGCAATTGAAAGAATATGGTGATAAAATTTCTGCAGATAAAAAAACCCTGATTGAGAATGCTGCGGAACAATTGAAAGAAGCTCATAAAAAACAAGACCTCGCTGCTATTGATTCGGCAATGACGTCTTTAAACAATGCATGGACCGCGGCCAGTGAAGAGATCTACAAAGCTTCACAGTCCGCAGGAGCCGGTAGCCAAACAAATGGTGATGGTGGTCAGCAACAATCCACCGGAGCCGGTGGCCAAACTTCTGATGCAGGTGCAGGCGGAGAAAATGTACAGGATGTGCCGTATGAAGAGGTGAAGTAATCTGAACCAGGATTTATAAGATAAAAAAGGATTTTGAAAATATATTGAAGCCCTGCAGAGATGTGGGGCTTTTTGTTTTTAATTCAAAATAATTGAGCCGCTGTTGGTATGTCGCAAAGCCTTGTGTGTAGCTTGCCAACAGCCGAAATTTTTTTTCTGTGAATTTCCACATGACTTTTTTCTCCGACGACTTTCCACAGGGGTTCGTCTTTTTATTTCCTATGAATCTTTTAGTAACTTGCTTTAAATGGTTTTCAAATGCGTTCTGTAAAAGGCATATATGATGGTGAGAAAGTACAATTGCTTGAAAAGATAGATGCTGATAAACCTTGTAAGGTCATTGTAACTTTTATCGAAGATGAAGCTGATGCAGAAACATTTCGAAATTATCCTGCTGATGAAGGTGCTTTTCAGTTCTGGGATGTAAAAGAGGAAGATATCTACCAGGACTATCTTAAAAAAAAGATTAAATGAAAACAGGCGGTATTGTTTTTTTATCGAGGAGTCTCCGCAAGGACTCGTCGTTTTTTATCATGGGAAATACCTGTAAATATCTTTTCTATTCAACACCCTGACAAGCTCAACTATTCCATTTTCATAATAAAAAGCAATTCGGTAACTACCAAGTCTGATGCGATAAGCCATTTTGTGACCTTTCAGCTTTTTGCAATCCCGGATTTCCTGCACTTGCCTTACATTTTGAATATGTCCGATGATAACGGCCAGTTGCCGTTGCATAGCAGCAGGTAATTTATCCGCATCTTTGGTAAACGATTTGCGGAGTTCAACCTTCATTTCGCTGATTTAAGTTTCTTGAGAAAGTCAGCTTTTTCAAAGGCATTCAGCAAACGGGACTTGCGGCCCTTTTCCATAGCCTTCAACAAGGCAGCATCTTCTTCTGCTTCGGAGTGGAAGCCAATAGAAAGACTTTCCAGAAATGCTTTCACTACTTTTTCCTGCTGCTTTGATTTTGTTCTTACGATTAAAGTCATAGTGTGAAAATACTAAAATATTTTTTTTCCTGTAGGGTCTTACTATGAATCTTTTCTCCGGCTTTCCCGACGAATCTCCGGAGGGACCTCGCTGGTTTTTTTCTGAAGGTTCCTACGCCTTTGTTGCCGTTGCACCAGAGTTTCATCAACAACATCAGTTGGAATCATTTTACTCTACGATTTTTACATTATGAAACTCACCATTTGTTACATCCACCCTGGCTAAACTTCCATTTATGTTTGTGAGTCTTGCAGTAAAACTGCCATCGGCATAACCACTATGAATGCTGGAAATATTGATTGTAGCAAAATCTCCCACTTCACTTGAGGTATAGATATCGTTACCATTTACTCCGCAATAATGATCGGCCAAATTCCAGGAAGTTGTAGTGGTCGAAGTCAATGTATAGGTTCCAATAGACAAAGAGGCTGTTTGCATTTTCAAACTTAGAAGAGTATATAAACCGCCATTTGGTGGAGAGGCCGACAGGGTATACCAGGTGGAGCCGTTATAAGTGTATTTATTTATACGGGAACCATAAGAAGGATCTGTCGCCGAATTTCCATTCCATTGATAAATAGTACTATTGACAGTGAATTTAAATGTTGTTTGTGGTTCCGGGGTCTCTACTTCAGCCGGCTTTTTTGAACAGGACAATAAACCGATAATTGCTGTATAAAGAATAATGAAGCAGGCAAAACATATTACAGGCGGGTTCTTCTTTTTCATATTTTTTGTTTTGGAATGAATAAATTTTTCAAATCAAAAATAACCTGCAATAAAGGGGTTTTGAAATTGAATTTTGAATCAACAGCTTTTTAATTGGCAGTTTCTGCAAATAAGCTGTCAATTCAATTAAGAAAAGGCCATCGTTTGCGCAAAACCCTGTAAGCGGGATGATTCTGATTATTTTTCACCAAAGAAGTTGTAAAAGGTATCTGCCTGGATAAATTGAAACCTTACCTCAACCTGTTGTCTTAATTCCCCAACAGATATTTTTTATGAATAGTGATCGTTATTATAATAACGGCATGATTTTTCCTTATATGTTTTTTGTTTTTAATACCTTCGTTGTCAAAACTTTCATTCAAAACCCAAAATTTATGAAGCCAAAATTTTATGCCCTGCTACTCACCGCAGTTAGTTTTTTTGTTTTTAATACCATTAATGCTGCTCCTTCCCTGACTATTCTTGTGAAACCAGCTAATGGTTCAGTAAAACCAGGCCCGGATCCTCTTTCTTTAATATCAGCAAGGCAATTCCTGACCCTCACGCCAAAGAAATACCAGGAATTAACAGGTAAAAAAATGAACCTGTTCCAAAAAATGGAATTCAAAATGATTCAGCATAAAGTAAAAAAGATGGTAAACAGGGGTGAAGTTGTTACCATGGCTGATGTAAAAGATAAATTTGATGACATAGGATCAATGAATGTGCTTGGCTTTTTACTCGGACTTGTGTTGGGTCCGGTAGGGGTGGTCATTGCTCTTATTTTAAAGGAAACCGGTAATGTGGGTTCTGATGTGCTTACATGGTCGTTGTACGGCTTACTGGTATGGCTTGCAATTGTCCTCGTCGCTATTTTGATCTAAATAGTGGTATACCTGGAAAAATACAAAACCCATCTGCCTGAGGCGAATGGGTTTTTCTTTGTCGAAGAATTTAAAAACCTACATTATATCCATCGCTTTTACAAATGAAGTGCCTACAAAGGGTATAATGAGGGTCAACCAGGGCCAATGACTATAAATTGCAAACGCTAAGGCAGCTGCTGATATAAAAAATATTATCCAGGCAATGCCTCTGTATTTTTTTGGTTGCTCCATGTTTAAAATTTTGTTTTAACCTATAGCTTTGCCTTCTAAGCTAAAGCAATTTCAGAAAGAAGCGCGAAGGCGGTGCAAAAATAAGGGGAAGAAAGGAATTGAAATCAGGATTTTTGATTCAACTGCTTTTTTAATAGCATAACAATAATGGCAGATAAAACTCCTGTAAGGGCAATTATCCATTTTGCTGCTACGATATTGTGATACATCATAAACTCATCACCGATTTCCGGCTTATCCACCCAGTTTAATAAGTAACAATTCTCAATTATGTCAAACACCCAGGCAAGGGGTTGCAGCATGGCTAAACCAAACAACAAATTCTTTAATCCTTTTTTGTCGATCTTCTCTCTTATCATCATACAAAGGCTTGCGATACCCGGGTAAACACCAGCCATAAATGCAAAATCAAAAATGAGCTGGTAGTTCAATGCAATTTTAGCCGGTTCCTTTAGCTGGGACAAAATAGTAATGACCTTGGTTTTTGAATAAGAGAGCTCGAGACCAATAATGGAAAATTTTTCATCAGCCAGCCAAAAGTCTTCGGCCAGCCATTCCATAATAAAGGTCGTAGCCATTGCTACTCCAAGACAAAACAGGAATAATTTGAGCCAGCGGTTGTACGGTGTTGGTTGCATAGATGGGCTCAAAGGAAATAAAAATACATGGGTTGAGGGTTTTTTTTATTTTCGCTGCTAATGTGTTCTAAAAACACATGGTTTTCGCTTAACCAACTATTCAATTGCGTGCGGAATGAAAGTTCAATTTTATTTACGTTTTCATACAGAATTCGGACAAACACTTTTTATGAGCGGAAACACAGATGAATTAGGCAATGACGAGGTTTCAAACGCCGTGGCAATGATTTACCTGAATGAAGAATTTTGGGTAGCCAAGGTTGAGTTGAAGCAAAAGAAATTAACCCATCTTCAATACAAATACATTTTAAGAACACAAGAAGGCGAATGGATTCCCGAAGCCGGCACTGATCGTTCTGCCGATCTTGTAAAAAATGGCCGACTGCCGGATGGACAGGGTATTCATGAGGTAGAGCTGGTTGATACCTGGAACCATGCCGGCGAATATGAAAATGCTTTTTTTACTATTCCTTTTCAACAAACCCTCCTGAGTCAGAACATCGTGAAGGTAAAAGCAAAAGAGGCAGCGTATCCAACTCATATTTTTAAAGTAAAAGCTCCATTGCTCCAAAAAAGTGAAGCGCTCTGTTTGTGCGGTGGCGCTAAGGTTTTGAATGAATGGTCAACTGAAAAGCCCCCCGTAATGGAAAGAGAAGGGAACTGGTGGACAATAAAAATGGATCTTTCTGATGAAGATTTTCCTCTTGCTTATAAATATGGAGTGTATCATATAAAAGAAAAAAAATTTCTTCGTTTCGAGAGGGGTGATAACAGGATACTCTATAGTGAGGTTGCCAAAAAAAAAATCACCATTATTCATGATGGGTTTGCACATCTCCCAAACAATACCTGCAAAGG
>Ga0184636_1000055_pt1 | contig 25745 bp, 23 predicted proteins | sample PLM3_60_b2_FD_133164 | JGI IMG/M metagenome (GOLD analysis project Ga0184636, IMG submission 133164) | Groundwater sediment microbial communities from an aquifer in East River, Colorado, USA - PLM4_90_b2 | ecosystem: Environmental > Terrestrial > Soil > Riparian zone | place: USA: East River... | reverse complement strand
CTACAGGACTAAAATTAAGATCACATCCGAAGGTTTTAAATGAATCCGTGCCATTCAACATGGAAGCTGATTCACTCAACGCAATTGTTTTGGGTGAAGATGTAGATCCCAACATGCCTGAGTGGGATATTTTTATCAAAGAGGTGAGAAAGGAAATGACGGTAAAGGCCGGGCAAAAATGTACAGCCATCAGGAGAATTTTTGTTCCACAAAATAAAATGGAAGAAGTGTGGAAGGCTATCGCTTCTTCGCTTCAACAAACAACAATTGGTAACCCGCTGAATGAAAAAGTAAGAATGGGATCACTGGCAGGGCAAGGTCAAAGGCAAGAAGTAAAACAGCAGGTTCAGAAATTATTGGCTTCTTCACAAATTGTTTACGGAAGCATGGATAGTGTTGATGTGATCGATGCCGATCCAAACAAAGGAGCGTTTCTTTCTCCATTGTTACTATTGAATGAAAAACCTTTTGCTTCAACAGCTGTGCATGAAGTTGAAGCCTTCGGACCCGTAAGTACGATCATGCCGTACAAAAATGCAGATGAAGCGATTCAATTAAGTAAAAAGGGGAAGGGATCTTTGTGCAGTACGATTGTAACTGCAAACAATAAAATGGCGACTGATTATATCGTCGGCGCAGGAACTTATCACGGAAGAATGCTTGTTTTAAATGCTGAATGTGCCAAAGAAAGTACGGGCCATGGTTCTCCATTACCGATGCTTGTGCATGGCGGTCCCGGACGTGCGGGCGGAGGCGAAGAAATGGGAGGAATCCGTGGTGTTAAACATTATATGCAGAGAGTGGCAATACAAGGATCGCCAACAGCTATTACAGCCATTACAAAAGTGTACCAGCAAAATGCAAAAGGAAATCTTTCAACTATTCATCCCTTTAAAAAATATTTTGAAGAATTAGAGATCGGCGATCAGATCATCACGGAAAAAAGATTGATCACTTCGGAAGACATTGATCGTTTTGCCGATCTGAGCGGAGATCATTTCTATGCTCATTTAAAAGAAACAGATTTTTCCGGAACTATGTTTGAAAAGCAAGTGGCACATGGATATTTTATGATGAGTGTGGCAGCAGGTTTGTTTGTTGACAGCTATGAAAAAAATCCCGTGCTTTTGAATTATGGTATTGATGAATTACGATTTACAAAACCAGTTTACACCGGCGCAGAAATTCATATCCGCTTTACCTGTAAAGAAAAAATTCCGCAAGACTTAAAAGAAGCCAATGATATTCCGAAAGGAATTGTAAAATGGCTGGTAGAAATGATCGATGAAACAAATGAACAGGTGGGAATTGCGACGATATTAACTATGGTGAAAAGGAAAAGCTAAGAGAAAAAGAGGCAAAAGAGATAAAGAGTTTTATGACAGATATTAACCAATTGACTGGAATTATTATTGAAACCAGTATTAAAATTCACTCTACTATTGGTCCTGGTTGTTTCGAAAGAGTGTATGAAGAGATACTTTACTATGAAATTGTAAAACGAAATATTCCTGTCGAAAGACAATTATTAATGCCAATCGTATATGAAGAACTACAAATTGATGACGCGTATAAATTGGATTTATTTGTTGATAAAAGATTAATTGTTGAAATTAAATCAGTAGAGTATTTAAACCCTGTTCATTTTAAGCAGGTACATACCTATTTAAAATTGATGAATATTAAAAATGGGCTTCTCTTAAATTTTAAAGTTGCGCTTATGAAAGATGGGATACATAGAGTATTTAATAACTTCGGAGAGTGATTCCTCTTTGACTCGTTTTACTCTTTAAACTCTTAGCTTATATGATTAAGGAGATTTCAACCGGCTATGTAAAAACAGAATTTCATAATGGGATTACCTCTATTGAATTCTTTCATCCTCAAAGTAATTCATTGCCGGGTAAAATCCTGGATGAGCTCGCTCAGGCCATTCATCGTGCAGGTAATGACGATGATACCAGGGTGATCATACTGCGCTCCGGTGGTGAAAAAGTCTTTTGTTCCGGCGCTTCCTTTGATGAACTGGTCTCTATTCAAAATGCCGAACAAGGCCTTCATTTTTTTAGTGGCTTCGCTCATGTGATCAATGCCATGCGAACCTGCCCGAAATTTATTATTGGCCGCATACAGGGTAAATGTGTCGGAGGCGGGGTAGGCTTAGTGGCTGCCGTTGATTATGCGATTGCAACCGAAAATGCAGAAATAAAATTGAGTGAACTGGCCATTGGCATCGGTCCTTTTGTTGTGGGACCCGCAGTTGAAAGAAAGATCGGCACTTCTGCTTTTTCACAATTAGCTATTGATGCGGGCATGTGGCGCAATGCAGATTGGGCAAAACGCAAAGGGTTATTTGCCGAAATTCATTCATCCATTGAAACCATGGACGAATCGGTCATAAGATTATCTCATAGCCTGATGCATTCCAATCCACAGGCAATGACCGAAATGAAAAAAATATTCTGGAAGGGAACAGAACATTGGGATCATCTTTTAATAGAAAGAGCTGCCATCAGCGGAAGATTAGTGTTAAGCTCTTTCACAAAAAATGCAATTGAAAAATTTAAGGCTAAGAGATAAAAGGAGAAAAAGGTATGGCCCACCTTGAAATTAATTAACATCCTGTTTTTAAAATTGAGTAAATTAATAAAGGTTAGTATACATCAGGTTTTTAATAATTTTGTCAAGAAGTCCTTAGTATAAGAATCCTCTCTTCTTTTTTCCTCCTTTTCTCTTTTAACCTCTTAGCTCCATGCATTCAACTTTCCACAAAAACAATTTTCATGCTCTCTGCAATAAGCTGGCTAAAAAAGATAAGCAGCTTGGGCTGATTATCCGGGAATTTGACTATCCCCCTATGTGGACACGCACTGCCTCTTTTCAAACGCTGATCCATATTATTCTTGAACAACAGGTCTCCCTGGCATCAGCAAGAGCTGCGTTGAATAAATTAAAAGAAAAGATTGGCGCCATCACTCCGGGCAAATTGCTTGCCCTTTCAGATGAAGAATTGAAAGCCTGTTATTTCAGTCGTCAGAAAACGCTGTATGCAAGATGCCTGGCGGAATCGATTGTTTCAAAACAGATCATTTTAAAAAACTTAGCTGTTTATCCTGATGCGGAGATTCGCCAGCAGTTAAAAACCATCAAGGGTATTGGCGACTGGACCGTAGATGTTTATTTATTGTTCGCCTTGCAGAGGACAGATGTTTTCCCCCTTGGCGACCTGGCGATGGTGAATGCATTGAAAGAAATAAAACAGTTACCCGGGTCAACAAAGCAGGAGGAATTGTTGAAGATGGCTGAACAGTGGAGACCTTACCGATCGATCGCTACCATGTTGCTTTGGCATTATTATATTCAGAAGAAGGGAATTAAATTCTGATCAGCTGGTAACAGTTTGTTCACTCAACACTTTTTTTATTACGGCAACCATTTTTTCTCCTTTCTCTTTTATCTGCTCCCCTGTCCACAATAAGCTGATCGCCGTGGAAATACACCGACTCATTATAGCATCACTGGCAGCAAAATCCTGTGATTGTAATTTTTTTAATGCTGCCTGTTGTTCATTATTCAACAAATGAAGTGTAGTGCTGTTCTTTAAATGATCCCATTTACGGATGTAGTGCCAGTTATTATCGTACCAGTAAAAATTGCCGGCGAATATATTCTGAGCCTTCATCTCATTCACAAAAGCCCTGGTGGTCTCTTCGGTTGGTAAGAACCAGCTTAGGAAGGTACAACTGTCACCTGTGGGATCGGGGATTTGCCTGAAAGAGACTTCAGAGACCTGAGACAAAATATTTTTTAGCTGGGAATGATTTCTTTTTTGAATTTCTAAAAACCTGTCCAGCTTTTTTATCTGTGCTAAACCAACTGCAGCATGTAATTCAGAGATGCGGTAATTATAACCAACGAATGGATGCAGGTCAGCGCCCCGGTCAACTCCTTTATGATCATGACCATGATCAGAATAGCCATCACATTTAATATAAACATCTTCATTATTCGTCATCACCACGCCCCCTTCGCCGCAGGTAATTGTTTTAACGAAGTCGAATGAAAATGTTCCGGCATTCCCGATCGTTCCTACATATTTTCCTTTGTAAGATGCACCAATGCTCTGGCAGGCATCTTCCAGTAAGACAAGCTTATGTTCCCTGCAAATCGAAACCAATGCATCAAGATCAGCCATACTGCCGCACATGTGTACGGGCATCAGGCATTTTGTTTTTGATGAGATCGCTTTGCGAACTGCGTCCGGGCTGAGCGTTAAACTATCATCCACATCAACCAGTACCGGAACCCCTCCGACACTGAGCACAGCTTCAAAAGAAGCGACAAATGTAAAAGAAGGCATGATCACTTCATCACCGTCACCGATCCCCAATGCCGCCATTGCTGTTGTAAGCGCAGATGTGCCGCTTGAAGTAAGCTGGGCATGTTTACTGCCAAAAGTTTTGCAGATCGCTGTTTCAAGCTCTTTGGACTTCCAGTTACCTTTTCGCTGGGCATCAAAGCCATAACGCATCAGGATGCCGGTTTCCAGCACCTCATTTACTTCTTTTCGTTCTTCCTCACCCCATAATTCAAAGCCGGGCATAATAAATTATTTTTAATGTTGAATAAGACAAAGGTAGAGAAAATGATTTTTTGTGGCGGCAGAAGAAATACTATTGCGCTTCTGTTTATCTTTTTAATTTTACTTCATGGCAACGATCATTCTTAACCTGGCAATCAGCCTTGATGGTTTTATTGCTGATGAAAACGGCGGCGTAGATTGGCTGAATGATTTTCAAAAACCTGGAGAAGATTATGGCATGAAGGCCTTCTTTAAAAAATGCGGCACCGCCATCATGGGCTCTAAAACTTATGAGCAAATGCTATCATTTAATCATTGGTATGAAGGAATGGAAGGAATCGTGTTTACGTCGAGACAATTACCTGCTTTGAAAGATAAGCCCATCAGGTTTGTAAATGGTAACCCTGCACCAGTTGTTGAAGAATTACGAAAAAAAGAAAAAGATTGCTGGTTGGCAGGAGGAGGAGAATTAATCACAGACTTTATCAATCATAACCTGGTTGACGAATTCATCATCACCGTTGTTCCAAGACTGCTAGGAAAAGGGGTACCACTTTGCCCGGGTATTACTGAAATTAAAAAACTACAGCTTTTAAAAAGTAAAAGTTTCAGGGACGGTGTAATTCAATTAACATATCAACCTAATTAATTGGTTTCTTTGGTAACCAATCCATCGGCGGTATTAATGCAGGGGTATTGTAATAATGATTTTGCAAGCTATCATTCCATCCGTTTGGATCACGGTTAAATGACTTGCTGCTGAAGAAAATAGCGCCCTGTATATTCGGTGTATTCCGCAGAGCATCAATTTGGCGCGGTATCAGGGTAGGATCCTTCCAGATTGCATTGCTGCCGGCACGATAAATACCAAGTCCTATATAACATTGTTTTCCATAAGTATGTTTGCTCCACCAATCTAACAATACTTCATAAGGCGCGGCCGAATGACCAAACTCCCAGTACAATTGGGGAGCCACATAATCGATCCAACCTTTTTTCAGCCATAGCAAAATATCGGCATACAGGTCATCATAATTGGTTTGGCCGGCCCTGGTTGCACTTCCTTCGGGGTCTTTATCCTGGTTGCGCCAGACACCAAATGGAGAGATGCCGAACTTACAATAAGGCTTTATATTCTTAATTGCTCTGCTCAACATGAAGATCACAGAATCCACATTGCTCCTTCTCCAGTCATCTTTATTCATTCCATTACCGTATTTCAAATAATTAACTAAATCGGGAAATTCTTTTCCTGAGATCCTGTAGGGATAAAAATAATCGTCCATATGCACCGCATCCACATCATAGCGATTAACCATATCGGCAATAACGGTTGTAACATATTGCTGCACTTCCTTACTTCCGGGATCAAAATATTTTGTGTCCCCATAAGATAAAAACCAGTCAGGATGAATTTTAGTTATATGCGAAGGAGCAATGGAGGATGCCCCGATCCTGAAATCTGCCCGATAGGGGTTGCACCAGGCATGAAATTCAAATCCCCGTTTATGTGCTTCTTCGATCATGAATTGCAAAGGATCATAATAGGGGGAAGGTGGTTGCCCCTGCACACCGGTTAACCATTGACTCCATGGTTCATATTGTGAAGGGAAAAAAGCATCAGCAGCAGGCCTTACCTGTACTACCACTGCATTCATGCCATTAAGCTTATGCATATCAAGCTGCCGGATATATTCTACCTTTTGACTGTCTGCATTCACCATACCTTTGGGAGGCCAGTCGAGATTATCCACAGTTGCAATCCATACTCCGCGAAATTCATAATCAGCGTTTTGCTGGCTGAAAGCAAAAGTGGAAATTAATAGATAACTCAGAATAAAAGTAAACCTCATTCAGCTAAGTTAAAATCAATTATATTATAACGAGACTAATCGTTATTCCGTATTTTATCAAGCAGTTTACTAAGCGAAGCGGCCTCTTTTTCGGAGAGATTATTTAATATTCCATCCATTTGATCCTGCTTCTGATCCAGCTTTTCCAATAGCTTTAATCCTTTCTCTGTAATATTTACATCCACCAGCCGGCGATCTTTTTTGCAAATTGTTTTTTTGACAAGACTTTTTGAAAGAAGGCGGTCAACAATACGGCTTGTATCGCTCATTTTATCGATCATCCTTTCCCTGATCTGCAAAGTGGAAATTGGCGTGGGATGATTGCCTCTTAAAATACGGAGGATATTGAATTGCTGGTGTGTAATTCCCTCTTCGGAAACAAAATTTTTGAGCCGCTCAACCGTCCATCCATAGGTAAATAATAAGTTGATCATCGCCTTATGATACTCATTCCGGAATTTAGTTTGGTGTATGTCCTTGTTTATTCCCATTTTAATTATTCCGATATTAAATATAGAAAGTTTCGGGCTGTTTAAAACAGGTCGGCAAATCTTTTTCAACATACTCACAAATCCCCTCTTTTGGGTATTGCGTATATCAATAAATCAATTTGTTTTGTAGTATGAAGCTGTTGTCCGAATCCATCAAAAGTTTCTGGGAAGGGTTTTGTTCCTTTTATACTTCCATCTATCATCAAATGAAAAGCTGGTAAGTGCAGGAGGGGGAATTGGTATTTGGGAATTAGGAATTTGGTTTTAAGAAAAGCTTTTACAATTTGTACTAATTCCTAACTGCAAATTCCTAATTCCTTGTCTTTAACTCCGCCGCCAGTTTAAAAATAGTGAACAGGTGATGTGCCTCATGCAGCAGGAAAAAATTAAGCCATTGCGTAATATTCATTTTTCCATAAACAGGATGCTGCCCCGAATGTTGAAGATCATGATCCTTAAATGAAAGAATGGCTGAAGTCATTTCTCTGCGTGTTGATATGAGATCCTGGATAATTTCATGGGTTGTCTTTGTACAATTATCATGAAAAAGGGGATCTGTTTCTGCTATGTACCTTAAAAAAGATGGGTTCTCCTCATTCAGCATTTTTTTTATTCGCTGAATAAAATTGTGCTGGTAAGTAGCGAGGTGAACAATATTCTCGAAAATTGACCACTTGCCCGTTATGATCTGACGGCGGGCCTGTTCATCCGATAATCCTTCAATAAGGTCTAATAAAGACTTGTGCTGATACTCCAGCCTGGTAGTAATTGATGATGGTAGAGGCATAACAATTATTTTTATGCTACTAATCGTTGCCCCAAACCTTTGTTCCTTCGGAACAGTTAGCACAAATATCAATATTCTTTCGTCCCCGCAAAATTTGTGACCTGAATTTTTTGTATTCCCCGTTTTTCCAGATCTCTTTAAAAGGCTTTGTTTTCAGGTCACCTAATTTATGCTGTGCGTCTTTATCGAAACAACAGGGAGCAACTAATCCATCCCAGGTAATTACGGGGTCGTGCCAAAGCCGCCAGCAATGATTGGCCAGTTTTCCTTTATACTCATGAGAACCATTGGCCGATTTTTTATACCGGCTGTATTTGTCAATCGTTGGAATGAGCTGATTAGGATCTTTTTCATAATCATATACCTGTGCCGTTTTTAGCCAAACATCGTCAACGCCGATCGTCTTTGCCAGTTCTTTTACATCCCCGATCTGGTGCTCATTTGGTTTTACCACCAGGAACTGGAAAACCACAAACGGCGTTTTACTTTTTAATTCTTTTTTCCATTTCACAATATTTCTTGTTCCTTCTAGCACTTTATCCAACCTGCCGCCAACGCGGTATTGCTGGTATACTTCCTGTGTTGTACCGTCAATAGAAATGATCAGCCTGTCCAATCCGCTTTCTATTGTTTTTCTTGCATTATCGTCATTTAAATAATGAGCATTGGTTGAGGTAGCCGTATAAATTTTTTTGGATGAGGCATATTTCACCATGTCAAGAAAGCCAGGGTTCAGGTAGGGTTCCCCCTGGAAGTAAAAAACCAGGTATAAAAGATCCTTTGAAAGCTGGTCAATTGTCTCGGAAAAAAAATCTTTTTGCAGCATCCCTGTTGGGCGGGTAAAGGCTCTTAAGCCGCTCGGGCATTCGGGACAGCGCAGGTTACAGGAGGTTGTTGGCTCAAATGAAATAGATACAGGATACCCCCATTGCAAGGGTCTTTTTGTCCATTTGCTGATGTAATAGCTGGCAAGCACTTTTGTCGCATTCAGGAAACGCCTGAAGCTAAGCTTTGAAAATAAATTGGCCGTATCGTTCCAATTGAATCCCGGCATTCTGTAAAGATACTCAGAACCCTGATTAACTTTACGAAGAATGAAAAGGTCTTCCGCATATAAAATCTATTTTATCGGCGATTCAGCAGCAACCATAGATTTCGGAAATGTGATCGATGAAAGGATAAATAAAAAAGTGATCAGTTTATTTGATCATTTATCAAAACATCCGCTGCAAGGAATGGTAGAAGCTGTACCCGCATATAGTTCTCTTACCATTTATTATGATGTTGGTTTGCTAAGAAAAAAGATCTTCCCCTATAAAAAAGTTTATCAATGGGTAAAGGACGAACTGGATAAACTTATGCAGAAAGATTTAACAGGTGCGGATTCTGCGTTAAGACTTATTCGTATTCCTGTTTGTTACGAAAATGAATTTGGAATGGATCTGCCATGGCTGGCTGAACAAAAAAATATTTCCATTGAAGATATTATTCATTTACATACAGGAAAACAATACAGGGTCTATATGCTTGGGTTTTTACCCGGTTTTGCCTATATGGGACAAGTATATGAAATCATTGCAGCGTCAAGAAAACAGCAGCCCCGGCCAGTGGCCGCTGGCAGTGTAGGAATTGCCGGGAAACAAACAGGCATTTATCCCCTGAACTCCCCGGGAGGGTGGCAGATCATTGGCAAAACGCCGTTAAAAATCTTTGATGCAGATAAAGAAGACCCCTGCCTGTTAAAAGCAGGAGATACAGTTGAATTTTATTCAATTACAAAAGATGAGTTTACGAATTATCAAAGCGGGAGTACTTGATACCATCCAGGACGCCGGCCGGAATGGTTACCAGCATCTCGGGATAAACCCCGGTGGCGCTATGGATAGGTTTGCAGCACAGGTTGTGAATATGCTTATGGGAATTGCCTGGAATGAACCGGTGATTGAAATTCATTTTCCCGCTTCAACTTTTTTATTTGAGCGGGAAACAATGATCGCAATTGGCGGAGCTGATCTTTCTGCATCAGTAAATGGAGAAGATATTCCGCTTTGGCAACCGGTCTTATTGACAAAGAATAGCATACTTCAATTCAAAAGATGGAAACAGGGAGCAAGAAGTTATTTAGCTGTGCGGGAGAAATTAAATATTCCAAAATGGCTGAATAGCTATAGCACTAATTTAAAAGCTGTCAATGGTGGTTTTAATGGCAGGTCTTTACAGAAGGATGATGTAATTGCCTTCAAAGAAAAAAATGAGTACAGGACTTATTTACAGGATAAAGATCACATGGTGCTGCCCTGGAGAGCAGACATTAATGGGAGTTTTCTGCCCATGGACCGAATAGCAGTCATACCGGGAAATGAATGGGAATGGCTTGAAAAAGAATCAGAAAAAAAATTTTTGAAGCAGCCTTTTATTATCAGTTCTTCAGCCGATAGAATGGGGTACAGGCTGGAGGGTTCATTAGCATTTGTAAGAAATGAAGAACTGGTTTCTTCTGCAGTAAATTTTGGTACCATTCAATTATTACCCAATGGGCAATTGATCATCTTAATGGCGGATCACCAGACAACCGGGGGCTATCCAAGATTGGCTCATGTCATCTCAGCACATTTACCTGCACTGGCACAAAAGCATTCCGGTGATGAGATCTATTTTCAGTTAACCGATCAGCAACATGCTGAAAAATTATTATTACGGCAACAACAACATTTGCTCCAGCTGCAAAATGCTTGTAAATTCAGATTAGAACAATTCTTTAATGGCGGCATTGAAAATTGATATTAACTGCGATATGGGCGAAGGCATCGGCAATGATGAAACCATTATGCCGTTTATCAGTTCTGCAAATATTGCCTGTGGCTATCATGCAGGAGATGAGAAAACCATGCAGCAAACGATTGAACTGGCGTTGAAATACGATGTGGCTATTGGCGCCCATCCTTCTTTTTTTGATAAAAAAAATTTTGGAAGAACCGAAATGTATTTGCCGGCTAATGAAATTTATGACCTTATCATTCTTCAACTCAGGGCAATTGACAAAATCGTAAGATCAAAAAAAACAAAACTTCATCATGTAAAACCACACGGAGCTTTATATAATATGTCGGCTAAAGACCCGCAAATTGCAAATGCAATTGCTAAGGCAATAAAAGATTTTGATGAAGGCCTTACTTTGTTTGGTTTGAGCAACAGCCCCTCGATATCGGAGGCAAAAAAAATAAATTTAAGCACCGCCTCTGAAGTTTTTGCAGACAGAACTTACCAGGATGACGGAAGCCTTACTCCAAGATCGCAATCCAACGCATTGATCGAAGACATTGATAGATCTGTTCAACAAGTTTTGCAAATGGTCAGGGGAAAAACGGTGACTTCGGTAAATGGAAAAACTATTTCGATTATTGCTGACACCGTTTGTATTCATGGCGATGGAAGACATGCCGTTGAATTTGCTAAGGCAATTCATAATGCGTTAAAGAAAGAAAGCGTCGAAATAAAAACCGCAGGTGATGATTAACTTGCTCAGTAGAATTCGGAACGATGCAGTGAGTGACACAAGAGGAGTTGAATAGAATTACTGCCGCTCGTAAAATAAAAACAAAAATTTGTCAAAATTCAGACTACTTAAAAACTCTCCCTCAGGGGTTGGGGGCATAAATTCTGCCATACTCGGTGCTGCGTTCCTGATGGCTACTTCTGCCATCGGGCCCGGGTTCCTTACTCAGACAACAAAATTTACACAGGAGCTTGCGGCAAGCTTTGGATTTGTAATTCTTGTTTCAATCATTCTTGATATTGGTGCACAGCTTAATATTTGGCGGATCGTGGCAGTAAGTGAGAACCGTGCGCAGGACCTGGCAAATAAACTATTGCCCGGTCTTGGTTTTTTGCTTGCGGGTTTAATTTTATTTGGCGGTCTGATCTTTAATATCGGGAATATTGCCGGCTGCGGATTAGGCGTGAATGTACTAACGGGAGTGAAACCGGAATATGGTGCCATCATCAGCTGTGTAATGGCTTTAGGAATTTTTTGGTACCGGGAAGCAGGAAAGCTGATGGATAATTTTGCCAAACTGCTCGGTATTATAATGATCGGCTTAACTGTGTATGTTGCTATAACTTCTCATCCACCTGTCGGCCAGGCATTGTACCGCACTGTTTGGCCGGAGAAGATCGATATCATGAAAATTGTTACGCTGGTTGGCGGAACGGTGGGTGGGTATATTTCTTTTGCGGGTGTACACCGGTTACTTGATGCCGGCATAAAAGGAAAGGATAAGCTGCCCCAGGTAACAAGAAGCTCAATCAGTGGCATCCTGATCACTTCCATTATGCGGTTTGTTTTATTCTTTGCTGCCCTGGGTGTAGTGTGGCATGGAGCTACCCTGGCTGCAGATAATCCTGCAGCATCTGTTTTTAAAATTGCGGCCGGAGATCTTGGTTATATTTTTTTTGGGGTGGTAATATGGTGTGCGTCCATTACTTCAGTGATTGGAGCATCCTATACATCGGTTTCTTTCTGGAAAACATTTCATCCCTTTATAGCAAAGAATGAAAGAATATTTATTTCTGTCTTTATCATCATTGCTACTGCAAGTTTTATTATCATGGGTGACCCGGTGAAACGATTAATATTTGCGGGGGCCATCAATGGCATCATTTTACCTTTTGCTCTGATTATTATTTTAGTCGCTTCCGGGAGATCCTCATTAATGAAATCTTACAAACATCCTCTATGGCTGCAGTTCTTTGGATGGCTGGTTGCAGCCACACTAAGCTGGATGAGTTACAAAACTTTTTACCAGTTATTTATAAAATAAAAACCTTCCTGTTTTAAGGAAGGCTTTATTAAAAATTTGTAATGGCTGCTATAAAACTTTTACGCCGTTAGCCTGGAAAACGATTTGTTTTTCAGAACCCTTTATCTTCTTAATTTCTTTAGCACTCTTGCCGGCATCTTCTGCATAATGTTTACGCAGGGCCTCTGAAACTTCTTTTACCTCGGCTTCTCCTTCTGCAACAACAGTTTTGCCCACAAGATCGGTTGGCATAAAAAAACTATGATTTTTTGCCCTCACCATCATGGTTGAGCCATCGGCTTTTTCCAGCCTGATCCAGCAACCTTCAGCCTGGCAAACTTCTTTTACTTTGCCCGTGATCCTGCCTTCGAATTTATTTTCCTGGAGTTTTGTTTCCAGCTTGTCTACCTTAACGATCTCTCCCTCATCGGAAACTTTACCATATACGATGCCAGGTGCCGGGGGCTGGATCTGGGCTTTCACCCCGCTTGAGAGAGAGAAAAAGGCAGATATAATTAATATTCTCTTCATAATTAAAATTTAAGACATCAAATATACTAATGATGGGCTACAGTTGTCCCACAGCACCATCCTATTTTTTCCTCAACAGCAACTTTTCCTTGTTGAATTCAAAGGCTGCGTCAACAAACGCACTGATCTTGCTCCAGTTGGTAACCGGTTCAAAATAATTTACATAGTACTTTGACACATCGAGTACAAGTTTGTTTCCATTGACAGTTGCTGCACTGGTAAATCCGCCTGACTCATTTTCCACACGCCGGTTAAATTTCTCCAACCCTTCGATGCTATAACCATCGGGAATAAGCAATTCAATGTGATATCCGAAACTTCTCGGAAAAGGCATATACACATCCATCTTTCTGTTTTTTTGTGCGGCTTTTATTTCAAGCTGACCGGAAATAAATTTCCCTGCATCAATTATATAGTTATTACCCGCTTTTTTCACCCAACCTTCCATCACAAAATCTTCTTCAAATTCAAATTCTTTTTGCCTGCCGGTGGACGCGGGCCTGGTTATTTTAAAACTCTTCAATTCTTTCGCTTTTGTGTTATAAGATGACTTGATCTCTTCTTCGAATTTTTCTTTTTGCGATTGCCTTGCTTTATTCAATAATGCAGATAATTCATTAGCCTCAACACGGTATTTTTTCTCCCTGTTCTTATTAACCTCCATAAGATCGGGTTGATTTTCGACTACAGTGCCAACTGGTATGGAAAGGTCTTCATATAATGCAAGCGCAAGCTGATTATCCCTTCGCAACAATCCGCTTGATTTTTGCACCCGGTGAAATTTCAGCAGCTCTTTATTATCGGAATCAAATTGTATTTCAATTTTTTCAGCCTCTGCATTATCCCTGTAAGTAGTCGAAGGCAGTTTTATCAGGGTTCCTTCCCTGAGTTTGAGTAAACCCCTGTTAAAATCGGCTGGATAAGCCCGGGCCATTTCGCCGTGGAAGGAGCCGGGAAGTTCGTTTTCATGATAGAGGTCGTCGCCAAAATAATAAAATTGTTGTTTGTTTCCCTGTGTTCTGACCAGCACATCCAGGTCCGAAATATCAAAAAGATCATCCCGATTTACACTATTCCTTCCGCTGACGAAAAGAATATCACTTTTGATCTTATATTCATTGTCCAGGGTGTAAGCAAATTTCAGCGCAGCCTTTACCTGTACAAGCAGGGTAAACGGGTTATAGCCGGTTTCAAAATCGGTTTTTAACGTATAAACGCCAAGATATTCTCCCCATTTAAAAACGTTATAAAGAAACGATGAAATCGAATCTGCATTTCCTTCTGCAGCAGGGTATAATTTTTTGTATTTATTAAAAACTTCTTTAGCCCAGTTTTTATGAACGCCCAAATCGGTGGAGGAACTCCTCATCATCAAAAAAATATTTTCCACATCTCCCGCCATATCCGATTCGATGGCATCACCATATTTCTGGGTTTTTTGTACTTCTCCTAATTTGATTTCATCCATTCCTTTCCTTTTTATCTTGTCTGTAAAATATTTAATCCTGATGATCGGGATCTGCCTGGATAAAGAAAACCACAAAATATCTTTTGTCTTTTCAAGATGATGCATCGTAAACTCCAGGATATTTCCATCTTCTTCATCTTTTTTGATTCTGAAATCAGGAGCGTTGTTTATGCTTTGATACTCTATAGCAAATCGTTTATCGTAGTGAAGAAAGATGCCATAATTTACAACCGGGTATTCGTCTGCAAGGATATATGTCGCTTCCGTTGGAAGACTATTTCCAAAATAAGGGTTTATCTCAAAATATTTCACCACATAATAATCAAGAATGTCTCCTACCGCCAATCCTGGTATGGCGATCTTGGTTTTTTTACTGTTGTTCTCGTCCTTTATATTTACTGCGCTTTCATCAATATCGATCTTTTGGGTCTTGCCATTTGCTTTTACCAGGCGAATATTGACAAAAGAATAGTTTTTGAGATTTTGCAACATGGTGCGGTTCTTTTCCTGCAGTTTAGTAAAGGTCATTTCGGAATAATCGCTCAGCGCAGAGTTATCGTTGATATATACTTTCTCGCGGAAAATGTCCATAAAATTATAAACCGTCCTGGCTGATTTCCTTACCAAAAAACTGTATTTCTTTGAATCCGATTCCAGCGAATTTTTTTGTGCGAGAATAATGGCAGACTCATTTTTATATTGTTCAGGAACGGTATTGATTTCAAACAGGGGGTCGGGGGTTCCAAAGATCTTTTGCTCGATCTCAAGACTCATTTTATGATAGTCCTGGTTGTTATCCTGCGCAACTGTATCAACAGATAACAGGGCGAGCACAATGAACAGGAAAGCATTGCTTTTCATAGAATTCAAATTTGATTTTTATTTTATTGTTTGACGAAAACAATTTGTTCGTGGTACTGGTGGGTTAAATCTTTCATGATGGTATCCCATGCATCAAAAGCTTTTTTCTTCAGCATCACATCATTGATCTTCACCTCTTTCCGGTAGAAAATTTTATTTGCCTGTTGTTTATATGATATGGATATATCAATATTCGGGTGTTTCCAATTCGCATTTGACGGCAATTGGCTCACCTTATATCCCTGCGGAACCTGCAGTTCGGCTTCGATGACCGTATAAGTTTTGAAAGGCAGAACAACATCCATCGTTCTTGTTGCCTGGTCGATCACAAAACCCTCCAGATCTTTACTGTAATCGATTTCTAAATAGATCTCGTTTCCAAAAGCGGACGCAGCCTTGTTGTGATGAAGATCATAGCTTATCTGTAAAACTGAATCGGCACCCAGCAGGTCAGTTGTTTTCAAATTTGATATTACATAGTCCTGGTTGTTTTCAGATAAATAAGATTCCAATGAACGTTGCAGGTTGTCTTTTTTTGTCATCTGGATTTTTGTCAGCAGGTCTGAACGGGATTCTCCTTTATATGATTGTACAACAGTCCCTGCCAGGTTCGTTGCTCCATCGAACTTCAGGTTTATCTTTTGGGTATTGATATTTTGCTCAGCTTTTGTTGAAGGGACCCTATCCAGAATATAATTGTTGCCATTTTCTATGAGTACCTGGCGGTTCTGGATACGTTCAGCATATTCGTTAAAACCAATATTGGTTTCTGTTGCGTCCAAAAAATATTTTTTACCCTGGTAAAACCATGCGCAGATCATGTGATTGTCAACCGCCATCGACGGGGTTGAATAATCATACGCTATGTGATTGGTTCCAAGCCAGCATAATCTTGCATCATAGCCTAATCCCTTCAGCAGAGATTTCATCAGGCTGGCCATGCCTTTGCAATCACCATATCGTTTATTCATTACATCCGCTGCTTTTGCAGGTTTGAATCCTGCAATACCATCCTCAAAAGCTATATACCTTATATTATGTTGCACCCAATTGAAAACCGTTTTAACCTTTTCAATATCTCCGGTTGAGTGTTCAGTTAACTCTTTGGCTTTTTCAGCAATAGCTGAATTCTGATCCTCCCGGGAAACGAGTTGATGATACCATTGGTACTGATCATCAAGCGTACTGAAAAACGGGATTCGGCCTTTATCGGTTATCGCTTCTTTACACAAAACCAAAAGATGCGGTTTTATAAAAGAGCTGCCGGGTGCATAAGATTCGGATTTCAGAGCCGGCAATGCGCTGATTGTATATTTAATAATGTCCTCATCGTCTTTAGCATTATAATCGCTGCTCTTTTTAATATTGTAACCCTGGAAATTGAATTCCTTGAGTTCTACCTTCATCCAGCGTGGCACAACGAATGAAATGGTTTTTGTTTCCACAAAGTAGGGTTCGTTGAAATATACTGTAGTAAAGTACTTCGGATCTTTATAGGTTTTTTCAAGTTTTACTTCGCTTTTAGAATCTTTTTTTTCAAATGGCAGGTGGAAATAACAAACTCTTGCATCGGAATAAAAAATATTTTCGACCGAATAATAGTCATATTGAGGTTCTATCCATTTCGCTTTGCTCCCATTGACTTTTATGTCAATATTTTCGATCACCTCGTTCTCGTTATACATTTCACTGAAAAGAATATCTGTGCGGTATTGATTGCAACGATATATTTCAACATATTTTTCTTTCACCTGTATGGGAGTGCTGCCTTTTGCTTTTTCAAAATGAAACTCCTGTATTTTACTTTCAAGAATAATATTCCGGTCATCTTCCTGGGAGGATAGACATTGGGAAATAAGAAAAAAAGCTAGAAATAGTGGGGTTTTCATAAGTGGCTTTTTATAATGGTTTTCGAAAGTATGGCAAAATATAAAAAAAGGCTCCATTAGCAAAGTGTTGTGAAGAGAAATCCGGATTTAAAAATTATTTTGAATATTATACTAATATGTTTGGGTTTTTATACTAAAATAATTAGTTTTGAATGTGAATTAATTTTTTAGACTGGCTGACCTTAAAACTTAACTTTGAATCATGGCAAAATCAGAAAACCCCACCGACATGTCAAATCTCAACAGCGAAAAGCTGAAAGCCTTAAAGCTTACAATCGATAAAATTGACAAAGATTACGGCAAAGGCACTGTGATGATGATGAATGAAAAGGTCGAAACATTGCAGGAAGTTGTATCCACCGGCTCTATTGGCCTTGACATAGCCCTGGGAATCGGAGGTCTTCCCCGTGGAAGAGTCGTTGAAGTATACGGACCTGAATCAAGTGGTAAAACAACAATTGCCACCCATGTAATTGCTGAAGCGCAAAAGAAAGGCGGTATGTGTGCTATTATAGATGCCGAGCATGCTTTTGACAGCAGTTATGCTAAAAAGCTCGGAGTTGATGTAGATAACCTGTTGATCTCGCAGCCTGATTATGGCGAGCAGGCTTTGGAAATTGCAGATCGTTTGATTCTTTCGGGAGCCCTTGATGTAGTGGTCATCGATTCTGTGGCGGCCCTTGTTCCTAAAAGCGAATTAGAAGGTGAAATGGGTGACAGTAAAATGGGCCTGCAGGCAAGATTAATGTCCCAGGCATTACGTAAACTGACTGCCACCATTTCCAAAACAAATACCATCTGCATTTTTATTAACCAGTTGCGGGAAAAGATAGGCGTCATGTTTGGCAACCCGGAAACCACAACAGGGGGAAATGCATTAAAATTTTATGCCTCAGTGCGGCTTGATATTCGCAGGATGGCACAAATTAAAGATGGAGATGAAGCCGTTGGTAACCGTGTAAAAGTGAAAGTGGTTAAAAACAAGGTGGCTCCTCCTTTTCGAAGTGCTGAGTTTGATATAATTTTTGGGGAAGGGATTTCCAAAACAGGTGAAATTATCGATATGGGAGTTGAATTAGGCGTTGTGCAAAAAAGCGGAAGCTGGTTCAGTTATAATACTGACAAGCTGGGTCAGGGACGGGATTCCGTGAAACAATTACTGACCGATAATCCTGAGCTTGCAAATGAAATTGAAACTAAGATAAGGGAAAAAATAAAAGAAGTGCAAACAGCCTGAGAATAATATTAAACGAAAGGGTTAGTAATTCATACGCCGTCCCGCCTCAGGCGAGACGGCTTTTTAATTTGAATTAGCTTTAATTATTTAAAACAGCTTATGAATACACGGAAACTTGAAGCCTGCAAAAAAATTGCAATGGTGGCCCATGATAATAAAAAATCGGAACTGATAGAATGGGCAGTTTATAATAAAACTTTTTTATCAAAACACAGTTTATATGCAACAGGGACTACTGGTTCTTTGCTGGAAAATGCCCTGGATCTGTCCATCACAAAATTTTTAAGCGGGCCACTTGGCGGAGATCAGCAAGTAGGAGCAAAAATTGCTGAAGGAAAAATTGACGTGTTAATTTTTTTCTGGGATACCATGGAGGCCCAACCGCATGATCCGGATGTAAAAGCCTTGTTAAGGGTAGCAGTTACTTATAATATCCCCGTGGCCTGCGACAGAGCTACGGCTGATTTTTTATTAACCTCCCCATTGATGCACGAGGAATATGAATCCATTTTACCAGACTACTCACTATATATGAAAAGAAAAATTTAATTATGAATGTAATTCTTCGGGAATGGAGAAAAACGGATATCAGGCCTCTTGCAAAAATTGCAAACAATAAAAAAATATGGGACAATCTGAGAGACAGGATGCCCCTTCCGTATACTAAAAAAGATGCAAAGGAATGGATCAGCCTTGTAAAGAGACAGAAAATTGTTACAACCTTTTGTGTAGAAGTAAATGGAGAAGTTGCAGGCAGTGTTGGATTCACATTAAAAGAAGATGTTTACAGGAAAAATATCGAAGTGGGATATTTTATTGCTGAAGAATATTGGGGTAAAGGGGTTGCTACTGAAGCAGTGCGCCAATTAATTGAGTACATAGAAAAGAATTTTGATGTGGTCCGGATCTATGCCGAAGTATTTGAACATAACAAAGCATCCATGAAAGTCATGCAAAAAAATGGATTTTATCTCGAATGCATACGGAAAAAATCTGTTATCAAAAACGGGACGATAATGGATGATTATGTATTGGTGAAGCTGGTGCAATAATTGTCGCGCTTAACTACATTCAGTAAATTGCAGGTTCGCTAAAATTTATTATGCCTTTTAAACTTCATGCTCCTTTCCCCCCTGCCGGTGATCAGCCGGAAGCCATTCAGCAGTTGACCGAGGGAATTTTGAATGGAGAAAAATATCAGACTCTTTTAGGAGTGACAGGAAGCGGCAAAACATTCACCATTGCCAATGCCATTCAAAATGTGCAACGACCAACTCTTGTTCTCACACATAATAAAACTCTCGTTGCACAATTATATGGAGAGTTTAAACAATTCTTTCCTGAGAATGCTGTTGGCTATTTTGTTTCCTATTACGATTATTATCAGCCTGAGGCCTATATGCCTGTTAGTGATGTGTATATCGAAAAAGATCTTTCTATAAACGAAGAACTGGACAAGCTAAGGCTGCAGGCCACGGCACAATTATTAACAGGAAGAAGAGATATTATTGTTGTGGCCTCTGTGAGTTGTATCTATGGAATCGGTAATCCCGCTGATTTTGAAAATGGAATCGTTCGCATAAATAAAAAACAAATCATTTCCCGCCAGGGGTTTCTTCACTCCCTGGTGAATTCTCTTTATAACCGGACAACTCTTGAATTCAGGAGAGGGACATTCAGGGTGAAAGGAGATACGGTTGAGATCAATCTTCCCTATGTTGATTATGGCTACCGGATAATTTTCTTTGGCGATGAAATTGAAGAAATAGAAAGTTTCGATGTAGTAACAGGCAAGCGAATAACAGTGATGGATAATGCGGCGATTTTCCCTGCCAATCTCTATTTAGCACCAAAAGATATTTTACACCAGATCATTTATGAGATACAGGATGAAATGCAGTCGCAGGTCGAATATTTTAAAGCTGTCGGTAAATTGATAGAAGCACAAAGATTAAAAGAAAGAGTAGAATTTGATATGGAGATGATCCGTGAGTTAGGATATTGCAATGGAATTGAAAATTATTCAAGGTTTTTTGATAGAAGAAGACCCGGCACCAGGCCATTTTGCCTGCTTGATTACTTCCCTAAAGACTTTTTATGTGTGATCGACGAAAGTCACCAAACCGTACCACAGGTAAGTGGAATGTACGGTGGCGACAGAAGCAGGAAACTTATACTGGTCGATTATGGTTTTCGTTTGCCTTCTGCACTGGATAACCGGCCTCTGAATTTTCATGAATTTGAAAGCATGCTGAACCAGGTCATTTATGTTTCAGCCACGCCAGATGATTTTGAATTGGAAAAAACCGGTGGTGTAGTAGTAGAACAAGTGGTGAGGCCAACGGGTTTGCTTGATCCTCCAATTGAAATTCGTCCCAGTGTCAACCAGATAGATGACCTGTTAGATGAAATTGATAAACGTGTTACAAAGGGGGACAGGGTATTGGTAACTACACTGACAAAAAGAATGGCTGAAGAAATGGATAAATATCTTCAGCGTATAAATATCAAATCAAAATATATTCATAGTGAAGTACACACTTTGGATCGGGTTGAAATTCTTCGCCAATTACGATTAGGGCAAATTGATGTGCTGGTGGGTGTGAATTTATTGCGTGAAGGGTTGGATCTGCCTGAAGTGTCATTGGTCGCCATTCTCGATGCAGACAAAGAAGGTTTTTTACGAAATGAAAAATCATTAACTCAAACGGCAGGCCGGGCAGCAAGAAATGTAGATGGCCTTGTTATATTTTATGCGGACACCGTTACCGAAAGCATGCAAAAGACAATTGACGAAACAACCCGCAGGCGGGAAAAACAAATCCAATACAATATAGAACACGGCATCACTCCTAAAACAATTATAAAATCAAAAGAACAGGTTTTTGCACAAACATCGGTGCTTGATATAAAAGGGTATGATCCCAAAAATCCTTATGCTCTTATGCCGGATGAGGATATTGTTACTATTGCTGCAGAAGAGCAGGATGTTTATACCACCATTCCCCAGGTGGAAAAAGCAATTGGCAGGATCAAAAAAGTAATGGAAAAAGCTGCAAGGGACCTCGATTTTATGGAAGCAGCAAGGTTAAGAGACGAAATGTTTTCACTTCAAAAAAAACTGGAAGAGCTGAAAAGCTAAACAAATTTTGACAGGGATCCGGGCAATTGCTAAAATATTGGATTCGTAGTTTTACTAGCTTTCCCAGAGTGTTAACCCTGATTTTTAAGGGATTTAATATAAAAGCCTTGCTTATTTGTCATTACGATTTTATTTTAGATGTCAGAAGGTTACTATCCAATATTGTAAAACCAAATAAATCCAATAGTTATGAAACGTCGAATCAGGAAGATTGTAAATTTCTTTGCATTTAATCTTTTGTTCTTTGCCCTTTATCTCAATTTTATTCATAAGGACAAATTCGTTAATGGCCAGGTAATACCGGCCCAAACTAATGCTGCTGCATTTAACGGAACCGTTCCGGTATCAACTCCGGAAAAATATCTTGACACAAAGAATTCTGCGGACATAAATGTTCAGCAAGCCACCGGGAGCAAAACTGAGCAAGGCTCCAGGCTATCCATCAATTAGTCTCTTAAGTTAAGCAGTTAGTTTATAAAAAACACCCCGGTAAAGGCCGGGGTTTTTTGATTTTAAACCCGTTAATCCCGCAGGCCACATGAAATAATTATCTTCGCCGAATGGCAAAAAAACTTTTTCTTCTTGATGCTATGGCGCTGGTCTTTCGCGCCTACTATGCATTGATTCGTAATCCGCGATTGACATCCAAGGGCAAAAACACAAATACACAGTTTGGCTTCACCAATACATTGACTGATCTTATCAATAATCAAAAGCCTTCTCACATGGCTGTTTGCTTTGATACAGCAGCCCCCACTGAACGGCATACCGATTTTGAAGAATACAAAGCAAACCGGCAGGAGGCCCCTGAAGACATTCTTGCTGCCCTGCCGGACATTAAACGTATCATCGAAGGATTCAATATTCCGGTTGTTGAGCTGGATGGTTTTGAAGCTGATGATGTAATCGGTACCCTCAGTAAGCAAGCCGCAAAGGCAGGCTATGAAGTTTTTATGGTTACTCCTGATAAAGATTACGGCCAATTGGTTTCAGATACTATAAAAATTTATAAACCGGGTTACCAGGGCGGTGATGTAGAAATCATGGGACCAAAAGAAGTTTGTGAAAAATGGGGTATTCAATCCGTTGACCAGGTAATAGATATTTTAGGATTAATGGGCGATGCCGTTGACAATATTCCGGGTATTCCCGGTGTGGGTCAAAAAACGGCTTGTAAATTATTGACAGAATATAGTACGCTCGAAAATGTATTAGCTAATGCTGAGAATATTAAGGGTGCATTGGGTGAAAAAGTGAAAAATGGGAAAGAGGCTGCATTGCTTTCAAAAAAATTAGCGACCATTATTGTCAATGTTCCGGTTGAATTTCATGAAGAAAACTTCAGGCTCAAAGACTGGAACAAAGAAAAATTAAAAGAAATTTTTTCAGAGTTAGAGTTTAAAACCCTGGGAAAAAGAATTCTTGGTGAAGAAGTGGGTGCAGTAGCAACAGCGCCTCAGGGTGTACAAACTGATCTTTTTGGAAACGTAATAGCTGATAAAAACACGGCTCCTGTAATTGATAAAGCAGAATCAGCAACAGAAGAAGTGATTGAAGAAATTACAGAGGCAGTTGTAAAAGTTGATAAAAATATTCATACCTGTCCTCATGATTATAAAACGATCGAAACTGACAGCAGGATAAAGGATCTTGTAAAAGACCTGATGAAGTATGAAGAAATATGCTTTGACACAGAAACAACAAATATTGATGCTAATGATGCCGAGCTTGTAGGATTAAGTTTTTCTGTAAAAGCCTGTGAAGGCTTTTATATTCCCTGCCCCGCAGATCAATCAAGGACAAAAGAAATCCTTTCTCATTTTTCTGAATTATTCAACGATGAAAAAAAGATATGGATCGGGCAGAATTTAAAATACGACCTGTTGATAATAAAATGGTATGGGTATGAATTAAAGGGGAAAATTTTTGATACGATGCTGGCTCATTATGTAATTGAGCCGGATGGTAAACGAAGTATGGATATGATGAGCTCAAAGTATTTAGGTTATGAACCGGTACATATTGAAGAATTGATTGGTAAGAAAGGAAAGACGCAGGGTAATATGCGTGATGTAGAAATAGAAAAGATAAAAGAATATGCCGTTGAAGACGCAGACATTACATTACAATTAAAAAAAGTTTTTACCCCGTTGCTTAAAAAATATGAAGTAGAAAAAGTTTTTGGCGAGGTTGAAAACCTGCTGGTGAAGGTTTTGACCGATATGGAATTTGAAGGAGTGAAGATCGACGTTGATTTCCTGAACGAATATTCAAAGGAATTGGAAAAAGAGGCGAAGAAAAGTGAAGAATCCGTTTATGCGCAGGCGGGGGTCCGCTTCAATCTTTCTTCCCCCAAGCAGCTGGGTGAGGTATTATTTGAAAAATTAAAACTTGATCCAAAAGCGAAAAAAACAAAAACAGGACAATATGCAACCGGCGAGGATGTATTGATCAAGCTCGCCAATCAAAACCCGATTGCAGATGACATACTTGCCTACCGGGAATACACAAAATTAAAATCAACCTATGTAGACTCTTTACCGGAACTGATCAACAAAAGAACAGGCCGCGTGCATACTACCTACGGCCAGGCCGTTGCAGTAACCGGGCGTTTGGCAAGCAATAATCCCAATCTTCAAAATATCCCCATCCGGACAGATCGTGGTAAGGAAATAAGACGAGCCTTTATTCCAAGAGATGAAAATCATATTTTACTCAGCGCTGATTATTCCCAGATAGAATTGCGGATTGTGGCAGCAATCAGTGGTGATCCCAATATGTGCGATGCTTTTCGTCAGAATAAAGACATTCATACGGCTACCGCAGCGAAAGTGTATAATGTTGATGAAAAAGATGTTGTAAAAGAAATGCGTTACAAAGCCAAGAGCGTAAACTTTGGAATTATTTATGGACAAGGTGCATTTGGGTTAGCCGACAATCTTGGGATTTCAAGAACTGAAGCAAAGGCGATCATTGATAATTATAAAAAAGAATTTCATGGCATTACCAAATACATGGATGATACGATCAATTTTGCCCGCGAGCATGGATATGTGCAAACGTTGATGGGAAGAAAACGATGGCTCAGGGATATTAATTCTGCTAACTTCACTGTTCGTGGTTTTGCTGAGCGTAACGCCATTAACTCTCCCATACAAGGAACCGCGGCGGATATGATCAAACTGGCAATGATCAAACTGCATGAAGAATTTAAAAAACAAAAAATCAGGTCAAAGATGATCATGCAGGTACATGATGAGTTGGTTTTTGATGCCTTAAGAGAGGAGGTTGAAGTTATCAAACCCGTCATTCTTCAATGTATGCAAACTGCATTGCCATTGCCAAACGGGGTGCCTGTAATTGCGGAGGTTGGCTCGGGTAGTAATTGGCTGGAAGCACATTGATCACATCCTTTAATTAAAAAGAATCCTAAAAATTCCAGGGTCTTTGCCCTAAAGAAAACTGAGACAATTCAAAACTATTTATAGCATTGGCCCTTATTTCGAAGGAATACTGTGCAGAGCGATCCTGTTACCCTCTGTATCGATAAATACAGCCATATGCCCATATTCAGGCGAGATCTGGGTTTTTGGTACCATGATCTTGCCGCCTGCTGATTCTACTTTATTTAAAATATTTTGTACGTCAGGATTGCCATTTAAATAAATAAGCGGTCCGTCTGTAGCTGAAGGTTTATAAAAATCCCCGGCTAAACAAATGGCGCCCCCAACTCCTGACATTGGATCTTCCAGAGGGAACATTCTCATTTTAATATTCGGGAGATCCAGTGGAGTTAATTTGATTCCAAAAATTGTTTCATAAAATATTTGTGCCCTCGCAAGATCGGTTGCAGGAATTTCAAACCAGCTTATTGCATTTTTAAATGGCATAGAGCAAATTTTTAAATGGTAAGAAATTAATCATTTTTTACGACGATATTCAAGGTCATACTGAGTTGACCATGACAAGCCATTATCTTTTGATATTTCACCGTGCTGGCGAACTTTATCGGTTGCTAAATTATAAAATGTTAATCGTTGAATAGCCATTGTATCTTTATTAAAAGGAAAGGGATTAGTTCGAAAGACCATTTTATTATTCTCAT